>Ga0209367_1001902_pt1 | contig 26779 bp, 15 predicted proteins | sample WorMetLIZISLAND2_FD_187412 | JGI IMG/M metagenome (GOLD analysis project Ga0209367, IMG submission 187412) | Marine gutless worms symbiont microbial communities from Max Planck institute for Marine Microbiology, Germany - Olavius geniculatus... ... | reverse complement strand
TCACACTGACTGTGTGTCAATGTGCTGCTGAATAATATCACCTTTTGTAATTTTTGCTGTTTTCGATGTGCAAGTCCTTAAATGTTGCCGTTAACAAGTGTATAAACTGATGTTTTGTACATTTATTTTATATAAAAACCTGTTTATGTGTGAACTTGTGAAATGTGAATGAAAGAAAGCCGAATGAAAAAAACAATTACAAAGTTGTACAAGTATAACTTGTGATATTAAATTAATTTAATTAATTTTAATTAAATTTTTTAAATAATATCAAATTGTCTTAACTTTGCTTAGTGCAAATTTTAATTGTTACTTATAGAATTATATTAAAAAGGTTTGTTGATTTTTTTTGTAAATTACGCAAAACGACACGTTCGCGTTTAAGCGATAAGATACGTCACGTTAGTATACCTCAGTGCGCATGCGTAGATGACGACAATCAAAACTTCCGGTCATGTAAGTGGGTGTGGTTGTATGTGGTAATTTGATTGTTTGATTTTTCTGATTTTGAAACGTTTGGGATTACATCCGACTGAGTCTACAGAGATCTTGGTGGTAACAGCTGGTGTTGTTGTGGACGATGAGTTCGTCGTCATTTGCGTCATCGTCCGACAACGGTCGACAGGACGACACGACTGGTTCACATCCTACCAGACGAAATAGTAGTGCTACGCAGGACAACTCGGCGTTCGAGTGTAACATCTGCCTCGACACGGCGCGGGACGCGGTTATCAGCATGTGTGGTCATCTCTTTTGGTATGTACTGTGCAACATTTTTTTTATTCAGCATTACAATACGCAGTTTTCTGTGCTTTTGAGTTCTGACGTTGAAGTGATTCCAACTTTTGATATGTAATGTACAAAAATGTACAATTTTATGGCATAGTTATTTAGCCGAACATCAACCAGTCTGGGAATTAGGTGTGGAAAAGGTTTAAGTGGCTTCTGGAAATTTTATATTGCTGAAATTTTGTTTGGGACGAGTGGAGTTTACTGGGCGCCATAGGAATACACCTAACCTTAACTCTAAACCCTAACCTTAACCCTACACCTAACCCTGACCCTACACCTACTCCTAATCCTAACCATAACCCTATTGGTAGTTATACGGTATATATGTGAAATAATAGGCGCAATGTATTCCTATGGCGCCCAGTAAACTCTACCCTTTTGTTTATCACTGTTAAAGCATTATGACTGATGTATGTGAAGTTGCTGAAGAAATAGTGTTCCAGCTGCAGTTGACGTTACTTAATGTTATATGTGATACTTGAAGTAATTTTATTTAATTAAATATAGTTATGGTGAAGGTTATAGTTAGTGTTTGGGCTTATAGACTAATTTGTCTATGTTTTTTTGCTAGATTGTCTGTTGAATTTGTGCACTGGTGAATTTCAGCTGGCCGTGTTTACATCAGTGGCTGGAAACGCGACCAAACAGACCCATGTGTCCTGTGTGCAAGGCTGGCATCAGCAAGGACAAAGTTATACCACTGTATGGGCGTGGGAATGCAAATCAGCAGGATCCACGGTTTGTATTATGAATTTTTCTTCAGCACGTCTAGCGTTAAAACGTTTGGTGCATTTGAATAATTAATGTTCTGTAAAGACGCATGACACATTTTGTTGTTTAGCTGACCAGTCGGTGGTTAGACCTGGTCACTGAGGGTGAAGTAGGACCTCTTGGGAAGTTGGGATTTTTGTCATCACACGAGCACTGACAAAGTACTGAATAGTAAAGTTATTTGGAATGTTATGGTAATAATATTGTTGTTGTCAGAATTATTGGTTACTCTTTTTCTAAATTGTGCAGAATTTAACACTTATCATTTTTCTATAATAGTATTTTTGTTGCTCTGATGCCAGTGTCATCAAAAGTTACTTAGGTGTACTTAAACAATTTTTTATAATTCATTTCTAGTTGCTCTGCTAATGTGCTTTAGTTTTCAGTAATGTGTAATTAGGTATTGTTAACAAAGTATTTCCATGACCTAGTGTTATGCATTGCACCATTCTTATGCAGAAGCTGAGTTTCTGTACTGTCTGAATGTTGTAGAGAGAAAGTACCTCCGCGACCTCAGGGCCAACGTTCTGAACCAGATAATGGCAATGTAAGCACCTTAAATGCTTTGGTAACTAATTTGCATTTTTTTTTGTTTACCATGATCTGCAAAGAACTGCAACAGGCATACATGGAGCTGAGGTGCCAATCAGTGAGCAGTATAATTTATATTTTGGTTTCTGCATGGGAGCAGCTGACATAGTATTATTTAAAGTCCAAGTTGCACGAGAAAACAATATTGGCTAAACATGTGTAGAATGTATGCTAATTAATAATACCCTGATCAGTTGAAATAAAAACATCACTTTACATCAATTTCAATACAAAATGCTGTTGTGCGAATGGAATGATGATGTCATAAACAACACTTTGTTTATAGCATTTATTGCAGCATGCGAGAAAGTTAACACATTATGAGCTGGCCATAGCGTCGATGCAGCGTGCGCTCAGAGAGGGGAAATAGCTTGCATTCTGAAAGCAAAGGTCGGAATCTGTCGGCGATTGGTGCAACAAAAAGGGCATATCGTCGGCCTATTTTCAGTATGACAGCGACTTCTCGAAATGCAAGCAAAGTCTTTTCGCTCGGTTCCTCGCTCCATTGATGCTGCTAGCGTTCAAATTCCGTTGAATGCTACATTGATGCTAATAGTTGTTTGTGATGTCACACTTTCATCACATTTATTCACGTTAAACTTTATTTTTACAGTATAAAGATAGCACTGGCAACAGGAAGATTAATAAATATTGACAAACTACCATTTGATTAAGTCAATTAGCGTTTTATAACAGTTACATAAACTGATGTGACTTGGACTTTTAAAGAAATTTAGCAGCATCTGTAAAGTGTGTGGTGCAACATGAACAGAAACATCAGATGAGAAGAGAAGAGCTGTTGGGCTGCTACCTGTCAGCTTAATGTTTTTCATTGAAATCTCTGTTGATACTTTTATTGATAAATTTTAGTGTTTTACTACCCGTGTCTTTGAATAGATTCAGGTTGAAACAGTGACTTAATAAGTCACATAATTTCATCAATTTACAACATTTTTCTTTTACTGTTGATGTTTCGGCAACCGCTGCTGCTTTCTTCGGAATGACTGTCCACCAGGTGTCGCTGCAGCGGACAGTAAGCAATCATAGATTCTAGTCAAAGCATAGGTGCAGACAACAAGATGCATGTGAATGTGTGTACAAAATACCATGTAGAAACTGCAACAAAACCTATATTGGTGAAATGGGCAGACCTTTTGGGGTACTGCTACAGGAACATCAACACAAAGTTACACAATGTGATGTGAGGGCGTACACTTGAAGTGCCAGTAGATCTGCCGCAACTGAGCAAAACAAGTCCGCAGTCACAGATCACATCATTTCTCTCAATCTTGTCATAGACTGGGACCGTGCCAAAGTGATTGACAGAGAAAGCAACAGGTTGGATCGATGGATCAGGGAAGTAATACACATCAGGAAAGAACAAGACAAGTTGATTACCCAAGACGAGGGTTCCTATCAACTTCCACACATCTATGATTGCTTACTGTCTGCTGCAGCGACACCTGGTGGACAGTTGTTCCGAAGCCTAGTCAGCAGCAGTTGCCGAAACGTCAACGATAAAAGAAAAACGGTTGTATATCGATGAAATTACGTGACTTATTAAAGTTTTACTACCCGTGTTAGTGAAAGGCAGTATTGTATTCAGCATTGTGCACTGTGAACAGTGGACACAATGACTCATGAGCTGCTGCAGTTAGCTTCATGAAATTTTGCACAAAAAGAAGTACCTTGACAAACTCCAGAACTCTATTGTATTTTAAGGCCCCAGGTCACAAGGCAAGGTCACGTGTTTTTGTGTGTGAGTAATGCATCAGGCAATAAGGAACCATGCAAAAACCTGTGTCTGCCACAAACTACAAACACATTTGCTTGGTGGCACTAGTGGCGTCAGTTGTGTTCATGTAATGTAAAGTTGGCCTGTATTCATGGAATGGTGCATCAGCATGGCACATGGGCAGTGCTTAGCCTTGAGGAAGGCCTGATGATCTAGTCATTGTGATTTGCAGGATTGGCTAAGATTTTTCACTCATTGTAATATCTTTCTAGGATGTACCGTTGCCAGTTTTATTTTTGTTAGGCTTGATTAATAATATTGAATGAATAGTTGCTTTTCAAAATGAAGGTAATGTTTGAATTTTGTGTGTTGTGTCCCATTTCTCACACAGAAAAAATCATTTGTAGTTTTGATTAATTGCTGGTATATAATATGACCCATTCTCAAATGAGATATGTTACTTGTAAAACATGCATAAACTGTGTTCAGGCTTTCAATGCCTTTGGCTTTGGAGATGCCGGTTTTCAGATGTCTTTTGGCATTGGAGCTTTCCCGTTCGGCTTGTTTGCATCAGTATTTAACGTCAACGATGGCCGACCTCCAGCGCGTATGTATCAGAAAAATTAATTAGTTGTGAGTCATATTTTTTAGTCAGTATTCTTCAGTCAGTCATTTGATATTTTCGTTACTGCTTTATTGATTACTTTGATGCATTTTTCTAGATGTTTTCAGTTGTTTACATTTGGCCGTCATTATTTTCAAACCTAAGTTGTAAAGATGCTGGTGTTTTTGCATTTATATTTAAAAGACTAAAAGTTAAGCGTAAAGATACTTGCTATAGCATCGTTTACATGAGTCATACTTCTGACCAGAAGTGCTTTAAAAACTTAGAAATGCCAACTGATTGGCATGAGCTGATACGAGGGTCGTTCGATAAATAAGTTACAAAACAGTGTCATTATGTTAGTTTTCTAAGTATCAAAAATCTGTAATATGCGATTTGTAGGTAATTTTATTCTGAGTAGCAGCTGTGAATTTTATGACGATGACGTCACTGTGATGTCATTTATAAACTTTAAAGATCGCAATGTTGCTCCCGTAATGAACAGTGTGCTGTTATGGTATTTTTGTAGGCAAAAAAAAATTTAATGCAAGTCAGATTTATTTTGAGTATATGACGACAAGTGCTTTTCGAAGCGAACAGTTCACCCTTGGTGTAAGAAAATGCTAAGTGGTCAGAAATTTGTATCATAACACCAAGGTGCAATCAGTCGTTCTTTAGTGGCATGTACAGCAGCCAGCATCGTTTTTTGCAACAAGCATTCAAAAGTTTGCTGACAGATAGGACAAATGTTTGAGTGAACATGGACGATATGTTGAAAAATGAAAGATTAGTCTTTAGCATTTAAGAAGATAGCATTAACATATTAAGTTTATTCATTGTTTTCATTCTTATGCTGTTTGTCACTTGCGAGTTATGATAGATTGCTGGTGGGGAAAATATTAGACGTGTAGACCGTGTTCTGTGAACAAATGATGTCATCGTCAAAACAAATTCTGGACTTGTTTAGAATAAAATTTCCTACAAAGCATATATTTCAGATTTCTTAGATTTGAAAAACTAACAAAATGATGCTGTTTTGTAACTTATTTTTCGAACGACTCTCGAAATATTGTAGCGCACTGTGCAGTGATCGATCGTCCGCAATAGCAAACAGTTGGGCCTATGTCTTTGAATACACACATAAGTTGAAACGCTATGTATGTATATGTAGAACTCGTCAAAATACAATGTCGATTTTTAATATCTTTGTTGATGTTTTGGCAGTCGCCACTGTCTACTTTGGAATGACCTTTCTTTGGGTGTCACGGCAATGGACAGTAAGTTTTCTAATCATAGATGTGTGGAATTTTTAGGACCCCTCATCTTGGTTCATTAGCTTGGGCCCATGGTGCGGCATACAGACATACCACTACCTGTTTTTGATGGCTTATGCATGGATGCGGTGTATGTGTTTTAGCTCCACCTGGCAGTATGCAGCAGGCCGACGATCAATTCTTGAATCGGGTCTTTCTTTTTGTTGCATTTATATTCATCTTCTGGTTGATGATCGCCTGAATGCCGCAGTCTGCCACTTGCACACAGTTCATGGACACCACGAGCATGTGTCATCAGTGGACTGTGCAAAACAACATACATTATGCATATGAGTTTGTAATTCCTGTGTGAAATTATACAGCAAATTTCAGTTTATTGGTGCACATGCATTTTGCCCCATGTGTCGTGTATTTTGTAACACTTCAGTTTATACGTTGAGTTTTGTTACTTCAGCTGGGCCTCATTCATTTATTGCAATGACTTTTAGCAATTTTTCTATCTCTCTGAGTCATTTACTTTCGATATACCACAGTTCTGTAAAAATACATTAATTTACAAAGGCTCTTTGAAGATAATTCTTTAGTCGCCTAATATGTTTTGCATAGTTAATCACTTTTTTACGGTTTTCTTATGTCTGATATTGTTGAAGTTTGTCCTAAGATTCTGTGTAAATTGTGTCCCTGTATCCCTGTATCAGTACTTATGGTAGGATTAACCCTATAAAGAAGACTTTGATCATCTCGTGTTCATCATGACTTAATGACTGGTGTGCATTTTAAATGTTTTTCTTGTAAAATACACGGTAGCTAGATTTTTTCTGTCAAATTTTGTTACAGGTTAAAATTATATACAACATTTCTCACAATCTACGTGACAAAATGTTTTTGTGCTGAAAGTGAAATCAAAAACTGGTAGTTAACATGCAAATCATTGATTTTGTGATGCTGTGACGTGTCAGTACCAGTAACAATGCTGTGGATAATAGACATCTGGAATTGTTTAACTAACTGTTGGATATCCACCCATTTATACTTACAAGCATCTTTCTGTTGTAGTAATGTGTTTTGGATTTTGTAAGTGAAATGTTTGGGTAAACATGTATTTTTTGAACAAATAATTTTAACAGTTAGCAAATTGGATGTAGTTGATTACTTTAGTTGTACATAGAACACTGATACTAAAACTGTGTCTGTATACATAGACTCATATGCAGTGCAACAAATTAGTGCATTGCTGTGTGTTGTGGTTTTGAAACTAGTATGTCTAGGTTCTTGGTGCACATCACTGAATGTAACTTAGTATGGATGCACTGTGCGAAATGTGTATATTGTCAATAATCATTTTAATATTTTTGTACATATGCTCATCATCTAAGTCATATAGGGGAAATTATTCAAAATGATGTTTCAATAATGGTTTATTTATTATGTGGTTATGTTCACGTAACTGATAAAATGTAAAGCATTTTGTTTAATTTTAACCATGGAACCTTTGGTGTACATGATGAGGTGGTGGTGCTGCGATTTACTGGCTATAAATGGTTCTATTTCTTTGTGCATTATTGTAAACTCACTGGGTTTGATAGTATAGAATTATGATCATTTTGGATTAGAATTGACTTGTTCATTTCTGTTCAGTTTTGTCAAAATAATGGCTTTGTTTAATGTTACAACATCAACTACAGATATGATGACTGTATAGCTGCACATTTGCTAATAACAAATTGTAGGAGTGCTAGATTCACTCAGATAACTTAGTGATGGAACGTACCATAGTGCATTTGAGCATAACACACCTGCTTTTATTACATTATGAAAACGCTATAAATAGCTAGAATACGCAAACATACAACCAAGTAAGAACAATTTTCTTGTATGAATAATACATGAAATTACAGTAACAAAATGCTTGACTGATGAGCCTACATTACACTAAATTCCCTACAACATGTATGTCTTGTATTTTTTTATTTCGAAAATTAACAGTTACATAATTATGCCATTTTGTATCATTTATGAGGCGAACTCATATTTCACGAAGCATCCAAAGGCCTTAGTCGCCGCACTCAACAATGCAATCACCGCTGTTTGCCAAAGACTTCTAAAATACCTAGACCTTGCAGATCATAAATGTACAAAACATTAGTTTATACACTTGTTAACGGCAACATGCAATGACTGACACATCGAAAACAGCAAAAATCATAAGGTGATATCACTCACCAGTGGCGTATTTAGGGGTAGGGCCACGGTGCGATCCCCCCTTTGGCCGGACCATGAAAATTTTTTACAGGCGACTTTATATGAAACGGTGCGTTTTTTGCCATTTTCCAGCAAGAATTGCAAAATTCAACAATGTTTGATGGTCTTATGCGTTTCCAAATTTCAGAAAAATGGGCGAATTTGTGGTTTCCATTGAACATTCAGAAGCAAAAAGTGTTTCAGCTTCAGTGGGGCTTCGCCCACCTGACCCCCCGACCAGGTATCTCAGTATTAGGGTGTTTACACGATCCAGCAAACGTCCAGCAAACGTAATGCTGGACGTTTGCTGAAGTTTGCTGGATCGTGCAAACACCCTATATCTGAGACTGCGAGCGCGACTGCAAGCTGTAGCTGTTGGACATGCGGCAACCGAATTGCTTATTTATTACGAAAGTCGGTCAGTTCAAAGCCTCGTTATGGTTTGTTTACATTTGCTACTATGGTGAGGACGTGAAGTCAGCTGTTTTTGCGTGATGTGTAACAGTTTGCGCAAGTGTTGTTATTGAAAAATAACTTAAATAAGTTATTGTATGCAGTAAAAGGTAGAATTATGTTGAAGCGTAGTGCTGTTGTGCTGTTTGTTAAATCATTTAATGCCACATTAGGAATTATGTTTAAAAATTAAGGTATTATTTTGTCCCTGTATAAGGTCCGGTTTTTTCTATCGCCAATCAAATTAAATTTGATCTTCGATTTACTGATCTCCGATTAACTTGATGTTCAGAATTGATCGTCTATCAACTGTGTTTCGTTTTCCATGCAATTTAGATCTCCAATTACGTGATCGGCGATTAGTTGATCGGCCGTCAACTGAGCCTAATTTATGCCAATCTGATTGGCTGACAGTGACATCAGTTTGCGATGTTGTGCTAAATTACCCAACATGCAATGCGAGTGGACGCTAGCCAGTAAACGTCGTCATAGCAACGATGTCAACGATATCGTCCTTATCGTCTGCTGTCAAAAATACGTTCTATCACAAATCAATATGGGAGCATCTATCCATTTTATTTCTTCACAAAACACTATGCATAGTATAAATTGATCGGTAGTGATTGATTGCCATGCCTGGAACTTTATTTTAATGCGTTAATTGCCGTTCTGACAGGCGTAGTGAAGCGATGTTTCTGGTGTGAAAAAGCAACGAACTGCAGATCGCCACGTTTAATCGTCAATTGTCTGACTTGATCGGCCAATATTCGGCCATCAACTTGATGGTAGATTTGATGTACAATCAGCCACTAATCGCCGATGGAAAAAACGGTTATAGATATGATCTCAGATCAAGTCCCAAAGTTGATCGGAGATCAATTTAATTAGCCATCAAATGTGCACGGAAAAACGTGACCTAAATCTGTAATCAGGCCCATATTAGATGTGGTCTACTCACTCATACTAAATGAATGTATTGTTTCAGACGATACAGCAGTTATGTATGATAAAAGTTGTGCCAGTCCGAAATAAGATACTCTGATTTAAGCAATATGAAGTACCTCAGCAAACTCACAATGATGTTTCTTAGTTGTTTTCCACATTTTTTGCATGAGCGTTTTGGGTTAGGGTCAGGCTTGAAGTTAGGGGTAAGGTTAGTGTTAGGGAATAGGGTTAAGGTCAAGTTTGAGGTTAGGGTGAGGTCGATCTTGTTTATTTGCACAGCTGTTATTGAAAATTAAAACAGAAAAATGCCTGTCCTGTGGTATATTAGCATTGTGTTGTAATTTTTTTTGATAAAGTACTGAAAGTTTATGAAGTTGATAAATTTCAAAATAACTGTGTGGTTTACCATTAAAGCAACAAAACTGAATGTGAAGATTCATTATGAGTCTGCTGAGGTACGTCATATTGCTTAAATCAGGGTATCCTATTTTGGATTGGTGCCTAACATGTATATTGAATCGATAGTTTTTTAATGAGTTGGTGACGTGAAGGACATCCAGGCAGTGAGAAAACTGCTATAGTGACTCAGATCTTTTACTTGGCCTACTTTGAACTGGCTTAGAGTGAAAACGCATTATCTCACAATTTTGTCAAAAATGAGTTATGGACGGCATCATGTTGAGCACTTCAAATTCTATTAGGAAAAAATTCCCTGCGTCAAAATTTACAGCCTTTACCCACTTTTGACATGTTTAAAAATTGACACTTTTGCACTATTTCGCTGATCGCCACTTTCAGTTGGAGCAAGAGCTCACTAAATGTGGCTACAGCAGCTGCAGTGAATGTCTGGCGTACTTGGTGTGCATTAATTTGCAAGGATAAAATTAATGGGATGTTTACACGATCCAGCAAACGTCCAGCAAACTTCCAGCAAATGTAATGCTGGATGTTTGCTGGACGTTTGCTGCCATGGAGCTGGACGTTTGCTGGAAGTTTGCTGGACGTTTGCTGGATCATGTAAACACCCTATAACTGACAGTAGGCCTACAGTTTGTTCACAGTTTGATAATGAAGTCTGCAACTAATGTTAATTTGCAGCAGCGTGAGTGTGTAGTAGATGTTAGCAGCAGCAGCAGCTGAGACACTGCTAGCGATGTGGCTGCTAACATCTAATTATCCTCTACTACACGAGTTTGCACTTTGTTTGCATTTAAATTAGTACGAATAAATGTGCACTGCATTTAAAAAGAATTCACGCAGTCTTATGGCTGTGTGAGAAATTAGTTAGTAGCTCATTATATTATTTATTTGTACAATAAATCTTGGCTGGCATAATGTGGTGGTATTAGTAAATCACAAAAAATACCTCCGCTGAATTACATCTGTTTGCATTTTAATTAATTGTGAAGAACGCATTATCTAGATAATGTGTTCTTGCATGCAAAATGTCTGCTTTTAGAATGTTGAACGCAGCTGATGCTGTGTTTCTGCCTATAGCAGGAGCTTCACCTTCTGCATCAGCTTGAGATAGTGCATTCTTGCACGCAAACACTGATCGAAATTGGCTAGAATTTAAACAGAGTAGTTCAGTTTAAACACAAGTATAACAAATGAGTTTCATGTAGCCGAAATTTCACACTACTATTGTATTTAGAAGTGAATTGTTAATACTGAAAATGCTTTATCTTTTTTTTGTCGCCTGCCTAGCTGAATTTAAAGCGTGCTGTAAACTTTGTTTTTCGAGTTTCTTCATTTTAGCTGCACACAAGATAATGAGTTCTTGCTCTAAGTCCACGATATTAGAAAAGTAGCCGTGTTAAACACAGGTTTATGCTTATGTGAAACACAACTGATTGTGATGGTGTGTAGCAGCGGCTTGCTATGGTGAAACTTACAGCCGGGCTGATTGTTCGTTCTGCGTCTGGCTACGTCACAAAGTTTCGCAATGAAACTACTGATCATTACCTAAAACGTCTGACACATGTGTATCTGGAAGGCAAATCACTTGATGAAACTGTAAGCATAGCAGTTTTGTAAAAACATTCTATAAAAAGACATTCTTGTTGAAAAATTTAATTGTTTTGACTGCGTGATTATTTATTTCATATTGTGAAGTATTTGTGATTGAAATAGTATCACATCATGTAATTTTTTATGTTGTAATTTTTCTAATCTAGCTAATATGCATTTACATTTATTTCCGTATTTACATGTATATTTGCTTTTTGATTATACAAGGGTGGTTTGATAAATAAGTTACAAAACAGCGTCGTTTTATTAGTTTTTCAAACATTAAAAATTCAAAATACACGTTTTGTAGGGAATTTAATTTTGAGTAGCAGCTGTGAGTTTTATGACGATAACGTCACTGTGACGTCATTTATAAACATTAAATACGGCGACGTTGCTACTGAAATCCTACAATGAACAGCGTGTTGTTATTGTATTTTTGTGGGCAAAAAAATAAATTCAAATCAGATTCACTCTGAGATGCATCTAGTAATGCCAACAAGTGTTTTACAAAGCAAACAGTTCACGTTTGGTGTAAACAAATGCTAGGTGGGCAGAAATTTGTATCATATACTGATGTGCAATCAGTCATCCTTCAGTGGCATGGACAGCAGCCAGCATCGTTCTTTGCATCAGGCATTCGGAAAGTTTGCTGAGAGATAGTACAAATGTTTGAGCAAACTCTGAAGATATGTTGAAGAATGAAACATCAGTTTTTAGCATTTAAAGAGATGGCATTAACAGGTTAAGTTTTTTTCTTTTTTCGTTTCTATGTTGTTTGTCGCTTGCAAGTTATGATAGATTACTGGTAGGGAAAATAATACATGTGCAGACTGTGTTCTGTGAACAGGTGACGTTGCAATGATGATGTTATCATCAAAAAATTTATACACATGTTTAAAATAAAATTCCCTGCAAAATGTATATTTTAAATTTTTTTAGGTTTGGAAAACTAACAGAATGCCACTGTTTTGTAACTTATTTATTGAACGACTCTCGTAGATTATCTGTCACTTAAATAAAGCCATTTATCACACTATAAAAACTAGAAGGCACTCGTGAGAGTGCATATCTCCGCCAAGTGAAGTAATTTAAACATTACTACTATTACTAACTACTACACAAAGATCTCGGAGATTTCTTTTGTACAAGTCGAATTATATGTCAATTTTGTCTCAAATTTTGTTGCCATGGCAGTAGGGGTTGGTCAAGGGTAAATACAAGGAAAGGGGAGCGAGAAGGAAAGGGCTGCTTGCAACATGGGAAAGGGAAGGAGAAGTAATAACAGTAGATGCCAGCATTGCTGCTTGCACTGTAGAATGACGTCATTGAAATTATGACGTCATGCCGGCGCCGCTGCATTATGAGTCATCATGTGCACAGATGGACAGAGAGAAAAAGTGATTACTTAATCTCCATCAGTGTTCACTACGTTCACCTTGGCGGAGATAACAAACAAGATATTGAGCTAATGCCTGAAAGTGGTAGCACATTTCAACTGTGGTTTATTGTAGGGTTACTTGTTAACACTTTGTGAGAACATGATTGTTTTGTATCTTTATGACAACTGTTTAACAACCGTACCCCAACTGCCAAGTAACACACAGCTCTCAGCTCTCTATCTCCACAATAACTGCATACACAGAATGAATGGATTAGCATCACTAAAATGTCTCACCAGACTGTAAGTATGTAGACTGGTTTTATCTTTTGATTTCTTAAACAGTTCATCTGTATGTTATGTGTATTTGATCCATTTTTCAGATGTGCAATAGCAGAGTGAGTTTTAATACAATGTTGTTTGACATCATATTGAGATCAGCTGCTGCACAAAAAAAAATCATAGTGTCACAGTGAAGTAATGTCTTTTGATTTCTTTCAGTGTGTTAATAAAATGTTAGATTGATGCAATTTCAGTCTGTTGCAAAAGTACATCATTGTGCTGCCATTTAGCAAAAACTATTGCTATCCCATTAAATTGCATTATGGATAATAAATATGTGCGAAACTGGGGAAAGGCCATTAAATTTTGAGCCTCAGTGGATTTGTACTTAGTTTCTGGGCTCCAAGTGACTGTGCAAAAATTCATCAAAATTTGTAACATTTGTAGTAATTTTGCAGATAAACAAATATTACCTACTTTGTACCGTGCAAGTATGAAAATTATTAACTGACTGAATGTTGATTTTGTGTGCAGGTTTCTCGGTGGCAATGAGATAGCACGTGTTGAAGGTCTGGCAACACTCAACAAACTGCAGGAGCTGTACATTGAGAACCAGCGACTGCCTGTCGGCGACTATCTAGAATTTGAACCTGAATCACTTAATGCAGTAGCAGTGAGTTGTTTGCACCGATGAGAATTACAGAGCAGTTATAATTTAGTCGAAAATCTCAGTAGGCCTACAGTGTAGCTTTTTGTGCATTGTTTGCTTAGCAGTAGAAAGGATATCCAGCCTGTAGAAAGTTGTCTGATTTAGAAATTTCTAAAAAAGTTTTTTTTGAGATTTTGCCCCAACCCGGAGTAACTGTAAAAAATTGGCTGTAGAAGAAGCCAAAAGTAGCAATACTGGTAGTGACGGTGATGGTGGTGTGATATTAATAGCAGCACTGCAGCAGTACCATCATGCTACACTTTGTGCAGTTGTCATAAAAAGTAGAAGTGTTTTCTATAATCAACAATGTATTTTTCTTAAGCAGACTTTATTGGAGTATGTGTGTTAGAGATTGAAGTTCCAATGGCATAGCCGTAATGTGTTATGTATGACTGTATTGCAAATGTAGGTCACCTAAGCCTGGCCATCTCTCTGTGAGTAGACATGGTGATTAACACCAGTAGCTGGATGTACTCAGGCCCATGGCACGATATGCACATGACCCTGTATCTGCGGTCTTGTAGTGTAGACTGGTTTCTGGCTTATGGCTAATGGAAACAGATTATTGCAACGTTTGTGCCTCATGAAGGATTTTACATTTTGAGTATTGTGAATGTAACAGTGTATTGGTGCAATGGCCATCGTAGTTCAAGTCATGCATACAATATGTATGGTATTTTTTGAGTCATATGTACATATCAGGTTGGTGGCGTAGCATAGTGGTTAGAACATCGGTCCTGGCCGGCGAACTTTCCGTATCCTGCGCTAGACTGATGGATGGCTGTGTGACCACTTTGTGGGTAAAGCGTCTGCTATCAGTCAGCCAACAAGGCCAACTCAGCCTGCCATTCTTCTGGGGTCGGTTAAATGAGTAGTAACCCATTATACGGGTTACGGAAAGTGGGGACCTTGGTACAGCTGACTGGGCTGCCTGGCCGGCTGGTGCGCCAGCCTGTGTCTGCAGGCTGCACGCGGCGGCTGGGCGGCTGGCGGCTCTAGTCAGTGACAAAAGTGCATTAGAGGCATATACAAAGAGGCTATACAAATTGACGATCTTTACCTTTTACCTTTTTTTATCATGCATACAATGACTCAGTAAAATTATCATATGTGCATGAAGAGCAAAAACTTGTAATTACCTCTTAGAATTATTCTTGTATTTCCAACTCCCAGGCATATGTCATGCATAGACAATAAATTTGAACAAAGCTCATGAAACACGCGAGAGCCTATAGCAGTTCCTGTTCGCAGGTAATCTTAGTCTATCTCCGTCCATTTCGTCGTAATTCACTCTTTTGCAGCAGAAAATCGCCACAAAATCACATTAAATCAATATTTTTAGGGTTCAAGGTCATTTAAGGTTATCGATGTTGACATTCGTAAGAAGCTCCACATCAATGCTTGTTATGATAAGCTGCATGGCTGTGCCTATCTGCAACCATTTACACGCTAGACAAGCCAACAGAGTATGAATAACCACTTTTTACAGGGGTACCTCGCGTTGACACCCACGTGCGCAGGCCTGCTTGAATCTAGAGGGCTTGGACTTGGACTGCTAAAATCTACATTCCATGTTAAAAATTTTATACACAGGTTGTCTTGCTCTATCTCCAGCCATTTTGGCGCAATTCACTCTTGAAAAGCGTGTCGCAGAGTAAAATTGTGCAAAAAATTCACTAAAAACCCCTTTTGGGAAGGTTCAAGGTCATTCAAGGTCATCGATGTTGATAAATTTAAAAAGCCTGTCACCAGTGCTTGTTATGATAAGCAGCATGTCTGTGCTTATCTGCAACCATGTTTACGCTACACGAGATAATTGCGGTAAAATAATCACTTTTTAGGGGGGTAGCTGTCTTTGACGCCCGTCTGCGCCGGCCTCCTTGAACTTAGGGGGTCGGAACTTGAACTGCTAAAATCTACGTTAAATGCTAAAAATTTCATATGCAGGTTGTTTTGGTCTTTTTGAGGGGTTCAAGGTCGTTCAAGGTCATGGATGTTGATAAATTCAAAAAGCCTGTCACCAGTGTTATGATAAGCAGCATGTATGTACCTATGTGCAACCGTTTTCACATTATTCGAGCCAATGACGGCAAAATGACGTCTTTTTTAGGGGGTACCCCTCTTTGACGCCCTCGTTCGAGGGGAACCTCTGCACCCAGTGGCACGAAATTTTGTCACGATAAACTAGAGACATTGGGGCAGCCCAGAGTGAAGATTTTGTGATCCTAGCTTGCACCTTTTTAATACAGATCACGAGTGTGACAGACAGACAGACAGACAGACAGATGGACAGACGGACAGACGCCCAGACGATGGCAAAGACGCGCGAAGCACTCTGCTTTCACGCGTAAAAATGGAAGAATCAACGAGATTATTTAACCTTGCAAATTATCACATACCAAATAGACACTCACTAGCTGACGACACATCATATACTGTTCATGTAGGGATCAGCTGGATTAGTGAATAAATAATAACGTTGACTGTAGAACGAATCATTTGTGTGTATGATACACGTCCGATAGTTTTAAATTATATCTGTGTATTATACGTGTATGACTGGAACCACGGCAGTTGTGTTGTGTGATAGAACAGTCTGCGAGTGCTGGATGTGAGTGGGAATGCACTGCCAAGTCTGGAGCCACTCTGTACACTCAGTCAGCTGCAGCAGCTGAGTGCAGCCAACAACAAGCTGTCAAACATCTCCGATCTTGTCAAGCTGCTGGGGTTGTCATGGCGACGACTGCAGAGGCTCGACCTCAGCCTGAATGAGATTTGCCAGCAGAGGCGATACCGAGACAGAATCATCACCATGTCTGCATCACTGAGTTAGTCACAGTTGTTGGTATTAGTAAAGTTTGTCTTCTGACCAAGTGTACAAGAAGCTGAGATGTCACTAGGGAGGGCTGACAATTCACCAGCGCTCGAAGTCCAGCAAATGTGAGTGAGGGGTCAGTTTAACAGTCCTGTTTGTAGGGAAAGAAGGAGTCAGAAATGGAGGCACTAGATAGGGCATTTGCAAATGTCCGTAGCCTGTTATTAGTAACCATTGCACTGATACAGTTTGGCCGTAATGCATCATACAAATTTTGATCAGTCGTTCTGCTTGGAATACTTCTGGACACTCTTAAAAGCAGAACACACTCTGTCAGTGGCGTATTTAGGATTTGGCAAGGGGGCATGGTGAGCGTGCAGAGCACGAGCTTATAACGGGGGTCTGGGGTGGAGCCCTCAGCGTCCAGGGGCAAAGAAGCTGAAACATTTTTTGCTTTTGAACGTTCAATGGAAGCTGCAAATTCGTCCATTTTTTCGGAAATTTGGAAACGCAGAAAATCACAGCGTAATATCAGATGCAATCTCACATGGCGATTTTAATCGCATATTGTATCGGTATGAAAAAAGACCATTAAACATTGTTGAATTTTGCAATTCTTGCTGGAAAACAGCAAAAACGCACCTTTTCGTATAAAGTCTCCTTAAAAAATTTTCATGGTCGGGCCAAAGGGGGGCCATCACACCATGGCCCTCCCCCTAAATACGCCACTGCACTCTGTCTACTTTTAGACGCCAGCTCAGAACATTTCTACTTTTGGTTCCGCTGGCAAACTAAGCACGTACAAGGAATCAAGGATAGTTACAGTTAACATGGTACATAAACTACTTATTTACTTACTTACTGTGCGAATTTAACGGAAGAGTGTTTACAGTGAGCGTGCCAAATTTGTACAGTCTGATGCAGTCTGTCAAGTTATGTCAAATTACATCAAGCCAGTGAAGATTAGCAAATGCTATTCAGTATTCAGGTTTGTAGAAAGGCATGCAGTATGTGGTCGTGGAACATGTGCAGATACGCTTGATGGACGAATGATTTCGGATGTGGAGCGACAGTTTCTTAAGAACTGGAAGGCAGTGCGTCAGCCGCAGTTGCGTCTTATGGCGCCACCTGTTGACTCATCTTGCGTTTCAGACTCACCGCGGCTGTCAGCAGGTACTGCGAAGGCTTCGGTGTCATCAGCTGGTACTCCGCAGCAGTCGATGATCGTTGCACGACAGTCGGTCTCTGAACCCTCGAGGGCCGATATGTCAGTGGTACCATGCAGCCCCATCAATTTCGACACTAAACAGCCACTGTATTATGACAGTGAGTTTCCCGTTTTTTGTGTTTGTTATGTGTTAGAAATTTTTGCATTAATTTTCAGTGCAGTGGTGTGGTGGCATTTGGAAAACAGTCTGCAGTTTTTCTTATTATTTTCTATTATTTTTTTGGTTTTTTCATCAAAACTTTTCCACTTACTGCATCTACAGAGTCTGATGACTGATGTAAGCTATTAAATTGTCTAGTAAATTTTGGCATGGAGCACAGCCAGTCTTACAGACTGGACTTGATTCATATTACGCCTAAATATCTGAGTCTTTTTCTAGCAATTTGTAGTAAGTGAGTTATAGTTTTGTCTTTTATTTTTCTGTTAAACAATTTGGGTAATGTATATCACCACACTGATGTCTTACTGCTACACTTTTCTGAAACATGGCTCCTGTTATAGGAATCAGCACTCGTATCTCTGCAGTGTTCTGTTAGGGCAGTAAGTCAAAGTGGCCTTGGCCATGCACACGAGTTTACTGTTTTTTTTAGATAATTTGAATTAATGCAAGCCTGTGTTAGATGACTGCAGCAGAACATTTTCACATCTGATCACATGCATTTGGAAAATGATTATCAGAAAGTTTATTATATATTTCAATATTGTCTATTTACAGGTACAACGGAAATGATTCGTGAAAGTCACACCACAAATAAAATCATCACGCCAAGTCTTGTTCAGCTACCAGGTAAAATATGTTGGCTTGAATTCTCTATTATGCTGATCATTTGCTGTAAAAATAAAGACCTGTGTGAGTTTCTCCACAGATTTCTTGTACTAATTTTGATGCAAATTCCTGTTAAATCTGTAACACATATTTATACTTGAGGCTGTAAAAATATTATTTTTGACTTTGTAGTGGTTTTACAGCAGCTGTTGTAAAAACATTATTGTTATTGTTATTATTGATTATTATTCTTATTACTGCAAGAATTTTTACAATTTTACTCTTGGTGACCAGCTTAACCTGGAATAGCTTTGTTAAGCAAAAACCAAGCATGTGTGTATGTGTATTGTTCCAGGTTGACTGAAAATGACTGACATGAATTTGACGGACGTGAAAATGATGGACTAAGTGTCCAGGCATGAAATTGATGGACATGAAATTGGAGGAAAGATATTATATCATTTGAAAATAAATTACATGTGAAAGACCAACTATCCCCATACACACGTAAATTCGATCGCTTTGCACGTTTTTGTGGCTTCAACTGTAAAACTTCAAATATTTGACACCAGTGAACCAGATTTTTTACCATTAAAGCAGGTAGCAACTGGCAGCACCAATTGGGATTAGCCTGTTTGTATCCATGATGCATTATAATGTCAGCATTGCATCACGACTAGCGAAGAATATTTAATCAACTGGCATGTTTTGTCAAAACATTATGAATTAGTATTTATTCAGCTACAACTGCTAAAAATTTCATGCAAATTGCTCATCATTTGAGTGAATTATGAAAAAACAAAAAGGGGTCCTTTTTATGAAACACCGTGTATTCAGCCACTTGAAACATGTCTTGCATTTTCATGTCTGTTAATGTCATGTCAGGCTACTCTATGTCCTGCCGATTTGTCTAAATTTGTCTTCTATTTTTATGTCTGTTAATTTCATGCTTGGATACTTGATCCGTCAATTTCACATTTGTCAAATTCATGCCTGGACATTTTCATGGTCTGTCATTTTCACGTTCGTCATTTTCAGTGCCCCATTGTTATTATTTCTCTATTACTCAGTAATTACGACGTTGTCTATTGTTTATGTTGCTGATGTTGACTATGATGAAGTGGTCTAGTGGTCAACAGGCTGTGTTCAATCAACGCAGTTGCCCTGCGCTAGACTCAGTTTGAAATCGTTTGTATCTCTACATATAACCAACCACCCAGGTCAACTCAGCCTTTTATCCCTCTAGGGAAGGCAGACCAAGTACCAGCATGTTTGGAGTGATAGAAAGCTGAGTTGACCATGAGGTGATTATATACCGACCAAGATGGTTTACCTGTCTGCAAACAGTCGCCCATCCCAGCCACTTTATACCGATCCAACTAAGAGTCGAACTCACGACTTTTTGATTATGAGTCCAACGTTTTAACCATTCCTCTCCCATTCACCAGACGGTGATGTACATGTATGGTTGGTTGTGTGTGGATAATGCAGAACTGCCAAGTGGCGGCGTCGGCACGTATCAGCGTGGTTTGTCGCGTTCAGTCAGCCATCCTTCCTACAGAGCTCTGCTGACCAACAGTCGTGATCACAAGCAGCGTGACAATCGGTATATACCTCACTCATACTCTCTCTCTCTAATTGACAGTCTACAGGATGACACGTAAAAAAGTGGTACATGCTGTGCATATTTCATGTAAATAATGTCGTTTAACTTCGTTTTTAATTCTTAGTTTTTGTACATGCATAGACAGACATTGTAATGCACTGTTGTCTTTTATATTCACTGTAAACGGTGCACTATAAATGACTGTTATAGGATGATGATGATATTTGTCAGAAAAAAGAAAATGTTCATACAAACACGGAGTCTGTCCAATGCATTTCGATAGATTACAGTATGTGTCCGTATAAATATGATCAGTGGGCTGTTTAGACTGGTAGAAAAAATCAAACGGTTTAATTTCAAATTGTACAGCAGCAATGATCCTTTCATCCTTCTCTATTATTTTAACTAAACAATAGACATTGTCAGTCACGAGACCATTTGATTCACTATCGATGGTTCATCATCACCATGCATTTATGTTGCACCGTTGTTGAGATATGGCGCCTCAAAGATAATGGGGTCACGCCTTTGACCTTTTGTGGTCACTTGACGTCATCAGACTCCTGGGGGTCGACTTTCTATCTGTGGTCCATGGTGACCATGCGTCCATCTGGCACCGTTACGGAGATATGGCGCTTCAAATATAATGGGATCACGAATTTGACCTTTTGGGGTCACGTGACGTCGTCGGTCACGTGACTATTCGACTCCTGGAGTCGACTTTTTATGGGTGGTCCATAGTGACCATCTGTCTATCTTGCACCGTTATGGAGATATGGCACCTCAAATATTGGACGTACGGACCTGGACACAGAAAGAAAGACAGAAGAATGGAAAGAGAAAGAGGAAGGGGGAGGGGAAGAGAAGGGAAAAGGAAAGTGGAAAAGAAAAAGGAAGAGAAAGGGGAAGGAGAAAAGGAATGGAAAGTAAAGGGAAGGTGAAGGGAAATGGAAAGGGGAAGGAAAGAAGGGGAAGGGAAAGGAGAAGGGAAAGGGAAGGTGGAAGGAAGATAGCTTAAGAAATGTAGGATGCACGGACACAAAGGTGATTTTATACTCTGTCCAATGCTATGCATTGCATTGGACAGACAATGACAGATACATTATAGTAAGCTTATGCAGTTAACATGAAGCAATCATTATAGTGCTCAGCATGTCCGCACTTCACTGCAATGATCGAGTTTAATCATTCACAAAACTTTCCAATTGTTCTGTCTTCATTAAGCATGCATTTTCCACTTTTTGGTTGTTTTTTAGTATTGTTGTTTGCTAATTATTGCAGATTCATTAATAATTAGGGCTTGCAAGGCCCGCAGGCAGATTTTTTGCACTCTGTTAGCAACTTTGCATGACAGTTTTTTTTCTTACATGATTTGTTGCTGTTGTTTTTTGTTGCCAGGTTTCTCAACTGTTCTGGCGTGGCGTACCAGGACAATCGATCGTCGTCTTTTCACGATGGATAAACGTTTCACGAACAGCAACAATGCCAGTGCCTTGCCGTTGCCATTCCTTAACATTCTCTGGTTGAATGTTTTGTTACATTTTGATATGATTTGGTTTTCTTTTATTACGTTCTATGCCTATGCATTTTTGCTGTATTTTGAGTAATGTTGTATTTACTTGAGGTAACACAGGTTTTGCCTGTGCACAGCTTTTGTTGTGTTTCGTTTTAACTACAACTTATGTTTTTGACAACATATTTGTTGTGTTGCTAATGTTAATGCACTGACGGCTGGGTTTTTGTGAATAGAATAACGTTGATGATTTAACTCAAACTGTATCACTGTCATTTTTCCCACCAGACATTTTTTCGAGAATCATTCCAAGTTGGGTTATTTCAAGTCAGTTTGGTCTGTAAAAGTGAACATTTGCAGTTTTTGTGGTAGAACTTTTATAGATTAGATGCTTTTTCTGTTGCTAAGCCGACGGCGTCAAACAACGAAAGATGACTACTAAACCGTGTTCTGATAAAACGTGATTTCCAATAGATTGGTAAAAGCGTTTAACTGACTCATCTGCCACTGCCGCGTAGGCCTATACTGCAAATTGGCGACTTAATTTGGCTGTCCATTGTGCCTTCCCGCACATGTATAACGTGTGTGACGTTACATTGCCGTCCACTTTCCTATATACGTCACACGTCGTCACAGTAATATGAACCCACGTGACGTCATTTATGGAAGACTCCCTACAGTATTGTTAGCGAACTGTTGAGCGTCGTTACATGTTGTGTTCGTGCGTTCATGTGACCGACGATGTCGTGCGGAACAAGACACTGTGAAGGCGTAGTAACACATCAACAGTAAACTGTTCTGTTGTCACTTTTATAGTAGGCCTACAGTATGGTGATTTATTATTGCATCTCAGCCTGCACGTTGCTTTGTTTATTGCCATATTAAGCTTCAGGGCTTTGAATGTGAAAGTATAAACTGCAGAGTGGCAGTTCAAGTTGCGTTGCAAAAATGCACCAAGTCACCGTTTTCAAAAACAAATTTTCGGGCAACACACACGGACCCTCGACTAGCGGGGCGTTCGTTACATTAAAACGCAGGAAGAAAATAGGGGAATAAAGAGAAAAGGCAATAGGAAGGAAATAAACAAGGGGCAGGAAGAAAAGGTAGGAGAGCGGAAAGACGATTGGAGAAGCTTCATAGTTGTAGGCCTATAATTCACGTATATAATTTGACAAAATACGCCGGCTGCACAACTGAGATGTCAGTTTTGAATATTTTTTTGCTGAGACTGAGTAGATTTATTTTTAGTTTATATATAGTGTGGTATTACTGTGGCATAGTATTATTAGATATACGTCTTTTCGTGTTTATCTCATTATTACTGCCTGCTTTATAATGCAATAGTTTGATACTTTTGTCCGTTTTACATCGTTCAGAATATTTTGTGATTTTTTTCCTGTTATTACTTGCGCTGTATTTTATTTTACATTTACACTGTTTCGTTTACGCCCATTTTTGTTTTTATATATTTATCCAATTCTTATAGTTTTGTTCTTGTATTATCGAGTTCTGTATTGTGAAGCCCATACAGCGCGTGTATATTGGCATTTCTTATAGCCACTGGTGTTCTGTTTCAAACGGGAAATCTAGCTATAGGCCTACCGTTTTGTAGACGTGTTGGTAACGTCTGAATGGGGTTAAAGCGGCGTGTATCGTGTCGGGTATGGTGTGGTTGAATTTTTGGCTCAGACTGTTTGCGTTAAATTTGGTTAGTGAAGTGTTGGGTTACTTCAGTTATTTCTCGCTTGGAATTAGGCAAACACCGAGCAATGTGACTTCAACTGACAGCTATCTCCTGCTAGCTTTTGCCTTTTGTTCTTTTCTCCGTTCTTCTGCTCGTATATACTGCACCGCTACAAAGCAACATTTTGAAACAGACATTAGCTGTCAACTAATTTTCGTTATTGAGTAAAAACTAAAGTAGAGGTGGTGTTTGGACAAAGTCGATCGAACTGGAGCGCATGCTTCTGTGGCAGACTAGAAATTGCACGGCTTCGTTTTTACGCGCGAGAGCTAGCATTGCTGGATAGCGCGTATTAGCTAAAATAGTAATTCTGTTTTGGTGTCTGTCCGTCTTGATGACTTGATGTCCGTCACGTCCCGGTACCGTTGCAAGACCATTCGAGGTAGAGACTTAGGGTTTTTACTATATGATAGTGTATAGTCTCTAGTATTTCGTGACAAAATTTTATGCTGCTGGGTGAAGAGGGTCCCTACGAACGAGAGGGAGAAAAGGGGCACCCCTTATTGGCTTGTTTAGCGTGAAATGGTTGCAGATAGGCACAGACGTGTTGCTTATCGTAACAAACACTGGCGACGAGCTTCTTAGTGGTAGCAACATCGATGACTTTGGGTGATTTTGAACCCCCAGAATAGAGAGTTTGGTGGATTTTTGCGATTTTGGCGTTTGACACACATTTTAAAAGTGAATTGCGCCGTAATGGCTGGAAATAGACCAAGACAACATGCACATAAAATTTTCATCATTGAATGTCGATTTAAGCAGCGAGTTGCGACCCTTTACATTCAACGAGGCCTGCGCACGCGGGTGTCAAAGAGGGATAGCCCCCCCCCCTAAAAAGTGGTTATTTTCCGCTGTCGGCTTGTCTTAGTCTGAAAACGCTTGCAGATAGGCACAGACATGCTGCTTATCATAACAAGCACTGGCGACATGCTCTTTTGTGATAAAACTGCCCTTGAACCCTCATAATTAGCGTTTTTAGTGATTTTTGCGATTTATTATTGCCGATGATAGACGTCAGTCACTTAGCTTGTAGTTATACATTCACTACCGAGAAACTGCGTTTTTCTAAGGTTGTCGCTAGAGATTTGAGTCTTAATCATATGCTGGAAATACAAGCTGTAATTATTTTGCTGTTTAATAACTGTGTTTTGTAATTTTTCAATGCGACAAAAATGACTTGTACTGGATGTGGCGTCGTGACAGAAGTGCCAGCGGTCGACCACCCACCACCTGGATCCATTAGATCTGCCGTGACACGAGTGTTACAGCGAAGGCCCTGCCGCTAGCGGAAAACAGACCGTTCTGGCGAACGATCGGGAGGCTACGGCGGGAGGCTTCGGCTGATCGCTTCGCGTCGCATGATGATGATGATGGCCTACTCTTTTAGCCATCAACGCCGCTGTGTGCTGGCCTATATCAGACGGAATCTGACATGGAACCTGCATATTTTTGGCAAGAACTGGGACCGATACAGAAAAATAGCAAAATCGTACTAAACCGAATTCATGAAACCTGAGAAACAGGTTCCACATCAAAATTTTTTACACGAAGGTCACCCGAAAGCAGATTTTTTGTCTTAGAAAAAAACTTTTAAAAAATAGTGTAGGGAGGGAATCTTAGGAAACTTCAATAATAGAGGTGGATGCATGTTTTTGGCTTGCGTAGGTTTGTTTACATGTTATTAGCGCTTGAGTGGATAGGTTATGATGCCAATGGTGACAGACAATGATGTCACGCATTCATATACACGAGTAGGAATATCTTGTGCGATATTCCTACTTACACGATTGCCCGGTGAATTGTCGAGTCACGTTGTACGGTATGCCTCGCTGGGTGTGGGCCGCCGGCTTCTTACCTCGTGCTGCGTAACGCAACGTCACACCGCCATTATGGTAAGATATTCTATATACTACGGTAGGTCTACTGAGTGCGTCACGGCTGCATGAATCCGACCGGAAGTCGCCGGCCATTGTTATGCCGCTGCCAACTGTAGCGTTGACGACAGCGACAGCCACTGTAATAGCGTTTTGCGTGGGCTGCCCACGACCATATGCTTACTATAACATCGCTACAGATAGACTCTTGTCTTCAATTAACGACGATAGCTAGCAGGGATTGACATTTTACCCATAGACAGGTAATTTTTAGGTGAAATTTCGTTGTAAAATTATTGCAGCATTTTGCACAGATAGGCCTATTGTAATAGATGTACTGCTGTGTGCCAGTGACTTCAAATACTTCTCTTGACTAGTTTGTTGGAACCTCTAGTCGTTAGGTTATAGCGTAGGCTTACATGTACACTCTACTATACTGTCCGTTCTAATTTGTAGACTTATGCCAAATTACGACGGTGAACAAATTAGACTTATACTTGATAGGCCGAATAGAGTTACGATCACAAATATGATGAGTTATTAGAAACTCAACGCATCTATAAAGATCACTTCAGTGGATTGCTGATGGATTATTGGGCTTATCGTACTCTAAATACTCAGTGTTTAGGCGCATTTTAACGCTGTCTTACAGCAAAATTATGAACCGATTTTGTATTTCTGCTAGGTCTGTTTCACTTGCCAAGAGTTTTTTTCTCAAAATTTGAAATAAAAAAGTGTCTGTTGCCGTGTCACACTGTATTGCCTATATGAGGTTTCTCGGATACAATTTAGCGTCTTAAGCAAAATTCATGACACGTTAAATCAATTCCTAATAGTACATAACAAGTAATTTGAGCAAAGCTCATGAGACGCGCGAAAGCCTATAGCAGTTCCTGTTCGCAGGTAATCGTAGTCTATCTCCATCCATTTCGTCGCAATTCACTCTTTTGCAGCCAAAAATCGCCAAAAAATCGCTTAAAATCAATATCTTTAAGGTTCAAGGTCGTTCAAGGTCATCGATGTTAATAAATCCAAAAAGCCTGTCACCAGTGCTTGTTATGATAAGCAGCATGTATGTACCTATCTGCCACTATTTTTACGCTACGCGAGAAAATTGCGGTAAAATAACCACTTTTTAGGAGGGTAGCTGTATTTGACGCCCGCCTGTGCCGGCCTCCTTGAACCTAGGGGGTCGGGACTTGGACAGCTAAAATCCACGTTGAATGCTGAAAATTTCATACGCAGGTTATCCTGGTCTATCTCCAGCCATTTCGTCGCAATTCAGTGTTGAAATGTGCGCTGCATCCAAAAATTTCGAAAAATTCACTAAAAACCCCTTTTTGAGGGGTTCAGGGTCGTTCAAGGTCATCGATGTTGATAAATCCCAAAAGCCTGTCACCAGTGCTTGTTATGATAAACAGCATGTATGTACCTATCTGCAACCG
>Ga0209367_1001901_pt1 | contig 26781 bp, 13 predicted proteins | sample WorMetLIZISLAND2_FD_187412 | JGI IMG/M metagenome (GOLD analysis project Ga0209367, IMG submission 187412) | Marine gutless worms symbiont microbial communities from Max Planck institute for Marine Microbiology, Germany - Olavius geniculatus... ... | reverse complement strand
GTTCCAATATTTACCTTATATTAAATTGCGGTTATTTGCAGTGGCATTTCTAGCCCCTTAATATCTGGGGGGCATGGTCCCATAGCGAGCGTGGTAGCGTGAACCTATAATGGGATTTGAGGGCGGAGCTGCTAACGGGATCCAGGGGCAAAGCCCTTGGTGAGGGGTCAGGGGGGAAAGCCCTCCTGAAGCTGAAGCACTTTTGGTTTTTGGGCATTCGCTATTGACGCTACGTCAACGCTACATGAACGCTAGCGTTTAAACGCTATAGCGTCTATAATCAACGCTAGCGTTTAAATGCCGTTTTAAACGCCATAGCGTCTATAGCATTAATGCCGCTTTCTCTATGTACACGAGGTCACTGAATCTCTTGTTCCATGCGCTCGTCAACGCTACATGAATGCTAGCGTTTAAACGCTATAGCGTATATAATCAACGCTAGCGATTAAACGTTGTTTAAACGCTAGCGTTTAAACGCTATAGCGTTAATGCCGCTTTCTCTGTGTACATGAGGTCACTGAATCTCTTGTTCCATGCGCTCGTCAACGCTACATGAACGCTAGCGTTTAAACGCTATAGCGTCTATAATCAACACTAGTGTTTAAACGCTATAGCGTTAATGCCGCTTTCTATTTGCTATTGACGCTACATCAACGCTGCCTTCGAACGCTGCAATCAACGCTAATATATCACACGTAGATATAATACAAGACCGAGAGATGGAATGTTATTGTGTGAACATGCATAGCGCCCCAATGAGACAGTTGCTGTGAAGTGTATTACAAAGAAGAACTTAGCAAAGTCGCAAAATCTTCTTAGCAAAGAAATTAAGATACTTTGGGTAAGTTTGTTTTGTTGGTGAATTTCGTGACTGCTGTCTTATGTAGCATTTTCACTATGGCTGTGCATTGCATTGTGTTGCTTTGTTGCTATCGCGTTCCAGCACATTGAAGCACAACGTGCTGTGAAGCGCGTTGTCATGACAGTAAAAACACAAATTTTCAGCTTATTCAATGGGAAGCATTTCCACTACAGCTGTGCGTTGCGTTGCTGTGCATTGCGTTGCTGTGCATTGCGTTAAAAATAGAAATGCTGATAGCATTTATATTTTTTGTTTACTGTCTGAGCGACAGTAATTGCTTTGACCAATCAGAACGCTCAGCTAGCCCAAGTAGATCATCGAACTGCTCGACAGATAGCCGAAAGTATCGCCGGAACAGAGCTGGTCGGAGTGTAGCTACTGCATCAGATGCTGATAGTCGCTCTGGTTGTGCCAGTTGGTGATGACGAGGTGAATCCAAAATCTAGGCTTAAATTTTATTTTTTTTCTTGTGAAACACATGTACAACAAGCTGCAGCTCCCAAGAGCAATAAATTTTTGTATTTGTCGGCCATATTAACTCACTAATATTCTTTACAAAAAATTGTCTCTGCTCATTTTAACATGCTGCAACACACAGCTGTAGTGGAAATATACCTTTATGCATTTAATAATTTGGTTAATGGTTATGCATATTTGCAGAAAAAATGTTAAAATGTTAAAAATGCCATATTAACTAATTAATATTTTTTTACAAATAAAGTCTCCGCCCATTTTAAAGCACTTAGCGTGTTGCGACATGCTTTAATTCGTTCAAGTGCAATGCAACGCAACATGCAGCCATAGTGGAAATATACTTTTATGTGTTTAATAATATGGTCAGTGGTTATGCATATTTGTAGTTTCTGATGTGATATTATTTATACTGTTTTTTACATCTTTACCATAGGTGCTAGTTAGGCATTGGTGGAGTCAAAAATTCTTGCATTTATCTTGGTTGTTCGCCTGTTCATCTGTCAGTCTCTCATGTTGTTTCTGCAAATTTGTGACATTGTGTGGCATGCATTGGCAGATCTTCACCAAGCTTTTCTCAGCAGTGTATCTCGGAACAAACGATGAGCTGTTTACATTTTTGGATCAAAAATGTCACATCAGAGGCCCAGCATATAGGCCAAAAAGTAAAAGTATGGTACCATATTTGAGGTTATTCTGTGATATCTCTGCCTTGCAGTGATGAATTTTTTCTACAAGTTACAGAACTTCAGATTAATTGTTAAAGTGATATTTTTGTTATTTTTATAGTGGAAATTTACCAATGCAGCAAATTTGCCAAATTGTGCATAATTTGCATCGAGTTTCAACTATTAACTGAACTGAACTGAGTTTATTAGAACACACTTGAAAGCTGGATAGCTGAATAATACAATAATACATGTAGCGAAATAGGTTGATCTCCCACCACTTGCATTCAACAGATCTGCCGAGACACGGAAATACTGGTGATCGATGCTCTGGAGCTGGCAGAAGACAAATCGTTTTGGCAAGAAATCGCAATGTTGGGATGCTATGGCTGAATGCTTCGCATTTTGATGATGATATTTTGATAACGGTTTATTTACAGCATTATCGAATTGAGTGTGATGTTTTTAGGAATTGTCTGAGAGCGGTTGCAATCATGAAAACGTTGTTGCTCTTCTTGACTGCATTGTGAGTTTGAGTTTTGTTCTTTTGGACTGCTGATGTTAGAAATACTGTGGTAATTAAGCATGTGAGATAAAACAGTCTCGTATAATAGATTATTAGGTCATTGCACATTTCTTGTCACACCATTGTTGATAAATAGGTCAACTGTGTGAGATTTGGTGCTCTATTGAACAGCTGTGCTACTGAATATCATTCGGGATGTGATGTTATGCCATCTGTCATACTGTTATGTTTAAGGCATTTTTAAGTTACCAGTATATTTACAGCTGATTGTATTGTATATATACACCGTAGGCCAATAAAAAACATGGCACTTTACTTTGGTCCATATCTTCGCCAGTTATTGACCGATTTTCAAAATTCTTTCACTGGCACACTTTGCGGACAGTTTGCTATAATGTGATTATTATGCATCTTACCGCACCGCAAATGTGTCTCTACACTACTTTCTGAAATATAAATGTTCGAATGTAAATGTAGAACTAATGATAATAACAAGCATTTAGGTAAGGGTAAGTGATATAAACACTTCAAACCACCATTGCGGTGAACAATCTGTATGACACTTAGGACTGCATTAGATTCACACAGTCTACTGTCATACAGATAGATCATTTACCGCGATGTTAGTCTAAAGTGTTTTTTTCTTTTCATTTACCAAAATGTTTGTTATAGTCGTTACATATGTATATTTCATATATATTTCACAAGGTAGTGTAGAGATGCATCTACGGTGTGGTAGGATATATAATAATCACATTATTGCAAATTGTCTGCAGAGTTTGCCAGTGAAAAAGTTTCAAAAATTGGTTAGTAATTGGCAAAGATATGGGCAAAAGTAAAGTGCCATGCTTTTATTGGCCCACCCTGTGTGTGCACATGGCAGGAGCACTGCTACCAGTATGGCCATTGATATGGCATGGCCATCACTAAAATATGCTATGGCTATTGGTATAGGCATCTCTTGGCATTACATACATGCTTTTGCACCCAGAAATTGTCGCATCAATGCTGCAACTCAGTATTTGTGTTGTGTCAATTTGTAGGAAACTCCTCAGTATGTGTACTTAGTAATGGAGGTCAGTAGCGCTGCACGTTAATAATATTGTGTCATGTCCGTCTGTCATAATTTAGCCATCACACGGGTGGATCAGTCAAAAATGGTGCAAGCGACGATCACCAAATCTTCACCATCGGCTGCCTGGAAGACTCTAATTTCAGGAACCGTAAAGCTTTTCCGTAAATTCAAAGGGGGTCACCCCGAACGAGGGTGCTAAATGTCATAATTTAGCCAGATTAATTTGACACTGATCAGTCTCCAACGTTAGCCATGACAAGTTTAGTTATATATAAAAGCCAACTACAGATGGATTCTGTATAGTCGACAACGGCTACCGATCCTTGAGGCCGAGCTGGGTGTCTGGTGAGGCCTCTTCCAGGTACGATTCCAGGTACGATCACTTCAGCAGACGGCAGTTTAACAGTTCAACATTACTTATGTTATAATTTGTTATGTTATAATATTTGTTATTTATAATAATTTATAATAATTTGTTATGTTATACTTATGTTATAATGTTATAATTTCATTTAATTACAGATTATACAGAAATTACATTGTTAAGTAGTTTGGATAGAAAGAATGTCTGATAAGCATTTTGGTAGAAGTGTATGGTATTTATTGTATTTGTGGATCAACTTAATCTGCAGTAACTGTAGAAAAAGCAGCAGTTTGAGGGAAAACTAGGTTACTTTGTGAATGCTTAGAAACTCAAAAAGTAAGCTGATTGTTAAGTGTTATCAATTGTTATCACTGTTAATGTTATTCAGCCAGTTATTGGCAGCTGAAATAGAAAATCCAAAGCACAATAATGTGAAACACAAAAATAGTTAACATGATTTGAATTTTTTCGGAAGGTCCAGGAAGTTGCAATGTTTTGATAGACACTGCAAATATCCGATAGAATTCTGACAGAAAATCTTCGTTCTGTAGAAGCCTATAGAGATTACAGGTACTTAGAATTCCAATTTTGCCCTTGAAATTTTTCCATATGGGGTCATAGCCTCTAGATATTTTATTTTTGGACGAAATTTTTTGGACGTAAAGATGATTTCGCGAAAATTTTCTGAACCAGCCAAATATTTCGTGTGGGCATGATATCACTGATTGCTAAACTGTCTGATCTGCTTGCAGTATTGCAATGGCGGTGACTTGGCTGACTATCTGCAAGGTATGCATGTTAAACTGTGTTGTACTATGTCTAAATAATAATCCGATAATAGCAGTTAACCCATTCATGCCTAGCATCCCCAAAAATGGGACTCCTAGTTTGATGGCAAACTATAAAATAATTCAGGCACTAATGGGTTAATGTAGTTTATTAAACTCATCCACGGTAATTGCATTATTGCTTTTCTGTACTTTTGCCATTTCAAATTGCTGTTGTTGTTTTATCAATATTTTCGGATAATAGTGTCTTTATCTGCGCCAGAAAAGATGGTTATGTTATCTATGTATCTCCCTGTCTGTCGTGAGAAGTTTTTAGCATTTTGCACATTAGTTTGGACCCTCAAAATGCAAGATCTCATTATTTTGCAGTAGAGTTAATAACACTGATATTGTTCAATTAGTGTCTATGCTGGTTTGTTGCAGCAAAAGGCACACTGAGTGAAGACACTGTGCGCTGGTTTCTCAGGCAAACAGGTTACAGAATTTTTTTAACATTGCTATTTTATTAATTTCTATACCGGTAATACAGGGTAGGCCAAAAAAATGTGCCACTTTACTTTTGTCCATATCTTCACCAATTATTGATCGATTTTCAAAATTCTTTCACTGGCACACTTTGTAGACAATTTGCGATAATGTGATTATTATAGATCTCACCGCATCGTTAATGCATACCTACACTACCTTGTGAAATATCAATGAAATATGCATACATAACAATAATAACAAACAAACATTTTGGTAAAATTGAAAAAAAACACTTCAAACCAACATTGTAGTGAATGGTCTGTATGACACTAGACTGTGTGGGTATAACACAGTCTAGTGTCATACGAATCATTTATCACAATGTTGGTCTGAAGCATTTTTTTCATTTACTTAAATTTTTGTTATTGTCATTAGTTTTTGCTTACATTTATATTTCACAAGGTAGTGCATGTTGATTGCACATCAGGAATGATATCCATTATCCAGCCTGTAAAAGGTCTGCCATATCTGTAAACATCTGCAATTTTCTCATGTTTTTCTTACGCCCTCATAATGGTTTTACTGTGCTATTGCATGTTTGGTTGCTATTACTATTGCTATTATTATTGTATTTTTGGGGCCAATTGAGCCTGCAGTTATCAGATAAAATGAGAACTGAGCGTCTCTATGAATGCTTAGTAGCAACAAAAACTGTAGCGATCATTGTTACTTTTGCTACTGGCCAAGTTATGAGATTGGGCCATTTATTTGTTTGTTGATTATGCAAAAGCTAAAGATAAATTTGGCCGAAATTCTTAGGGGAGATTAGATATAGGTCAGCATAGAGTGTGCAACATTTTGGTGGGGATCTATTTGGGCATTTAGATCCAGGACCAGATTTTCAGATTATTAACCATTGCAGGATCCAGAAAAAAGTTTGATAGCGGGATTACGGAAAAATTTTTTTAGGGAAGGTTGGATTTGACACAGTCTGCAGTTGTTTAGATATTGGCAAACACAAAAGAAATTATTGTCAAAGCGTTGGTGGAGGTCTGCACCATCGCAGTGCCCTTCTAGTTGCTGCCGATATCAATTATACCGATTGTGTTATCATCCAGCGTCAGCGTTGAAAGCTCTGAGTGAGAAGGGAATTGTGCACCGTGATCTAAAGCCACAAAACATTCTGCTTTGTCATGACGGTTGGCAGAGTCCACAGCCGCCAGACATCACGCTAAAGATTGGTACTGCTGCATTGTTGTTCATCTGTGATTCTAAACTAATTAATCACCTGCCGTGATTATCACACTCGAGTTAGTTACTAGCTAACGAGAACTGCCGAGTTTAACTGAAATTGTTTAACTTCATAAAAATCATTTACACTTGCTGTATTGTGAGAGTTACGCGCAGATTTTGATGATTTTTTTCAGAGGGGTTTTAACGTGAGCCAAGCAGGAAGTGATAAGATTTTGGAGAAGATTCGGACTCTTTGTGGATTTCGTATTATTCAGCATTTTTCACCGTTGGAAAATGTAGCGTTAACTGAGATTCTGTATCGTTTGGTTCACAAGATGGCAGTCACCAGTCTCGGTAGAGGTTTAAGAGTGCTCTTTTCTTCTAGTTTTAAGTTGTTCTGGTCATTCATGAGTTTGGCTGTGGACTCTGTTTTGATACTCAGTGCAAGTAAGCACCGTAAGTAAGTAATTTAAATAGCATGTTAACTGCAACAGCCTTGAACGAGCTGGGATGTCATGACTCACGGTCGATGCAGCGGATTTACAGAGAGAGGCTGGAATGAGATCGGGGATGGACAACAGCAGCCCTGGTAGAATGCGGGATGAATGGCAGAATGCCTGCCGAGACCACAATAAGAATTAGAACAACAAGTAAAATTGTTTCAGATGCATCTAAAAGTAGGCGAAGAGTGTGTGCTGCATTTAAAAATGTTTGAAAGAGTTATCGAAGTAGATGGGCCTATGTGTCTAATAGCATAGCTTCCGTAGGTTGCCATCTTGATCGATGGAACCTGCAGCTGACCATGACTTGCAGGTCGCAGTGCTGAAAGCTAGTTGAAGTTCTGTTGTGTTGCATGTCAACAGCGGACTTCGGATTTGCTCGGTTTCTGGAGGACGGAATGATGGCAGCAACGCTGTGTGGATCACCAATGTACATGGTATGAAGCCACCGTATATGTGCACTTCGTATATTCACAAAATACACTACATGGTGCAATACACAAAAGAGACCAGATTTTTTACAGTGTAGGCCAGTTTCATGGAAATGTTTCAGAATAACCTTTCGAGAGCTTGGGAGGCTACAACTACATCAAGTTACAAATTTTTGAAACTTTTTTGGAAAATGTCTTTGGAAGAATTTGAGAAGATCTTTCGAAGAAGATTTTGAGAAAGGGTGTGCAATTTTCAAAACTTCTTTGGAAACTTCTTAGGCACAATTTAGACAAATATAAAGGAAAGCACTAACCTTGTCCTACACGGAGGAAGTTGTGTAATAAAACGAAATTTGCAAAAAAGTACTCAGTGTTGACACTTAGCTTAGACGTCATATGTGACGTCATAGGTTATTTGTGTAATGCTTGTAAAATACTTGTAAAATGCTTGTAAAATAACAATGAGTAAGTAAACTTAAAAGTAAGTAAACTTGGTCAACTTAAAAAACGAAGCAGTGTGTAAAATGAGTTTCCTGTGGACATGCTAAGATAAGAAGTTTTCCAAAGAAGTATTTCTAAGAAGTTTTGATTACGTCACATGGTCGGTATAAGCGCATCTGATTGGTTGAACTAGTTTAGGAAGATAAGAAAAGAAGAAGTTCTTTGAAACGCAAACAAAGCCGTCGAAAATTCGGATAAGAAAACTTCTTTGGAATTTCTAAATCATCTGACATAGTAAGATCTTTGGAAACCGTCTTAGTTTCAAAAATTTGGCCCCAGTTTCCAAGACCCATAGCAAGAGCAGGGGGCTCCACTGCTGACCTGGTTAGGTGCCGATCGGGTGGCTGGCAGACTGCTGCCTGATGTTGTCATCTGTGGGGACTCGGGGCACTGTCCATTTTGTCTTACTTGTACTATTTCAGTTATCCTGATCAAGTCTGTAGTGTGACTGGTAGAATGGTGTGTTGGATGGTGTTTGAAACTGTCTTAGGCTCCGGAGGTGATAATGTCACAGCGTTACGATGCTAAAGCGGACTTATGGAGTATTGGAACAATTGTCTACCAGTGTCTAACAGGCAAGTCACCGTTCTGTGCACAGACGCCACATCAGCTGAGACAGTTCTACGAACGCAATGTTAACATTCAACCGAGGTGAAGTAGACTAGCCATTGCATCGCTCTGTTGATAGTTGGCTGTGATTCAGCCAATGTGAACTGCACATATTACACATCACAACCGGATTTTTCGCAGTTTTTTCTACAGAACTGGTTGGCAGCATTTGGCAACAAAAAAACGAACCTACCTTACCTTAACTTAACTTCATGGCAAGGTTATTTCACTTGGCGCTAAAGCCACAATAATGGGCTCATTGCAGCAAAAAATGTCTTCCAGTGGATCACTGCAGCATCCATTCAGGCATTTTTTTATTTCTCCCCCTACAACGCACAACTGGCTGCTGATGGCTGCTATTCTTCTCACCATGTGGCATGACGCACTACGCAGTTAGTTGCCAAATGTCGGGTCATTCCAAGTTTGTATAGCATATGACTAGGGCTCACATTTTTCCATGGAAAATTTTGCCAAATTCCGCGAGCCAGTTTGCAAAATTCTACGGTTCGGCGCAGCAAAATCGTCCAAATTTTGTGGCTCATTTCAACCTACCATTTTAAAGTAAACGCGCTCTGTCCTGTTCAGAAACTTTAGTTTCTGAAGGGCCGACTGGCATCATGACATTGTGCTAAGTTATGCCAGCAACATACAAAGATAATTGCGTATCTTTTTTGGTTTTAAAAGTGCAATCTGTCAAGTTGTGTGGCATTTATTTACGATTGTGTCATATTGCGATAGCTAGTAGTAAGGCACACAACTTTTTGCAGTTTAGTTTGATTTTTTCCGTGATAAAAATACGTTATCAAGTGAAAAATCGTACTAATTGCCGGCGAATTATCAACTTCTGCAAAAATCCTCGGCCCATACAAAACTGTAAGCTCTACATTATGACTGGGATCTGAGCCAACCAGTAGAAATGATCACGCATATTCCCAGCGATCTGATTGCAATCAAATGCTGACTGAAGCAAGCCCTATTGGCAGTCCTCCTCTGCTTACATCAAGCCCTTTACTGCTGCGTGGTAAACAGTATTATATATGCAGTGAAAATACTCCACCGATGAACGTGTGAGTGGAATCCGAGCGTGCAGAATGTTGAAATATTCGTACTGTTGGTAATGATGAAGGCCGCTGCTTTGTGTTGCCAGCATCCCAACCGACACAAGTCCGGAGCTACGTGATCTGCTACAGAAGTTGCTGCAAAGAAACGCCAGCGATCGAATCGACTTTGGTACATATACTAGTTTGTATTAGTGGGTAATAGGACTTGACTGGTGGCATTTTCATCTTGAGCAGAATTCATTTGTTTTGGATTGATGATATAATGGCAAAATATACAGTCTGATTACTATTTCTAGTGTTGGCAGCAGCAGTAGCAGTATGCAATATTAGTGGTAGTTGTAGCAGCCAAAGTAGTCATCATAGTTTACACTGTCTCAACGAAACATTCTCGACATTTTCGATTATAACTTGAAAAAAGATTGTCCGATTCTAATAATATTTAGTGTGAATATTCCTGACACAACTTGCCATCAAATGATCATTTAGTTTTTCACCTCATCCAATGCCTGCTTCTGAACTACTTAGAGAAAGCAGACCAAGCGAAATATGCATTAAAATATACAAAAACGTGAAAAAAACATCTCCTATATTAGCAATCATAGCTTGAAAAAAATTAAAAGATTTTAATAATTTTTGGCACAAATATTTATGACACAACTGGCTATTACAGAGTTGTTTATGTTTCCACATACAATGTCTGTTTCTGCACTACCTGGGGAAATCTGACCAAGCAAAATACGCATTGAAACGAATGAAAAAATATCGATAAATTTTATTTTCCACATCTGTGGCCCTCAACAGCCAGTTGATTACAAGGTTTGACTGCCGTGCAGCAGTGTGTCTGCCAGATGACGTTCAGGAATGTTTTTGAATTTAAGAAATTCAAATCCAGACTTTGACACTTGCTTCTTAAATTCGTAAGCAACTGGCGAAGTCTGGATTAGTCTGGAGCAGAACATTATCGACACTGCTGTCAATGAATGGAGAAAGCATCTCTGTGCCTGCATTTACACAATGGCCTGACATTTTGAGCAATTTTACTGTAAGCAGCTGAAAAATGAAACAACTAGATAAAATGTCAGCCAATGTGTCAAAAATGTGAACAAAATGTTTTTTTGTGCATTATTTAGATTAAGTAATGATGCCACAACGGGTGAAAATTAATATTTCGTTGGTCCTGCATTTCCCAGGTAGTGCAGGAACAGACGTTGGGTGAGGTGGGAAACTGAATGGTTGTTTGATGGCTAGACGTCTCAGGAATTTTTGTACCAGAAATTATTACAATCTGATCATTTTTGTTCAAGTTACAGTCAACAATTTTCGGGATGTTTTTTTGAGACACAGTGTATTAACAAATGTAGTAGTAATTGCGTCAAGTTTGTGAGTGAGTGAATAGCGTTTACTTCGCGGTATAATGTTAGGGTGTCAGACTTGCCATCAAGAGGTCTTGGGTTTGACTTTGTGTTTGGTCACAATCAAGTGCTTACTACTAGTGATTGCAATCCCGGGATTGATTCTTAATCCCGGGATCTGGGATTGAGAAATTTGTAAACCTGGGATCCCATTTTGGGATTAGGCTTACAGATTGGTCATCATTTTGGTATCCACAATTGACTTAGTTCGTGCATAAGATGTAATATAGGCCCCTATGAAAGGTATATCTGAACTGATGTAGAGAGTGACAGCAACTGTCAAAATGCAAATTACAGTGATAAGGGATAAGACTTTAGCGCATGTAAAATATTTTATTTATCAGACGTCTAAATTCTTTATTTGTATCATTTAACACGCGAAAAAGTACAATTTTGACTAGTTTTTGTAATCCCGAAATCCCAGGATTGGGACGCCGCCAATCCCGGGATTGGCGAAAACGGCCAGGATCCCGGGATTGAAATCTCTACTTCCTACTTGGCTGGTTGATTGTCTGTTGACAAGTAAATCATCTTGGTATATAACCAACACCAACGTAGGTCAACTTGGCCTTACATCCCTCTAGTAGGTACATCGAGTACCGGCCCATCTGGCTGGGATTTTCTGAGTTGGGGGCACATTCACCTGTGTCAAGTGATCCCATATGGCAGGTGACGCTCCATAGCTTTGAGATGGGTTTTGTATAAAGAACTATTCATCATTCTTAACCTTTAGCTTTTATGTTTGTGATTGGATTGTGACTTGTAGGCGAGTTCTTTTCTCATCCATTCCTGCGTTGTCATTCCATGCCAGGTCAGTGGTTTCATTCTTGTTTTCACATGATGCATTCAATTATACATTTCATTTGCACGTACTACCTGTATTATATGTCTAGTAGTAAATGCACATATGTTTTGCATTGTTTGATACCATAGGCACATATTTATCTTATGTGACACTGAGGGTTATAGTTGTTTTATCTGTAAAATGCTACTTTACATCAAGGAATTGAACTAAATTAGTGAAAGCAATTAAAGCACTTTTGACAGAAAATTGTGGGATATTTGTCAATATTTGTCATGTGAATTTAGAATAACTATCATACATAGGTGAGTTATTATATCACTCACGCCAGTAGACATGACTTTTTTCAAGGTAAAGACTTTTTTGAGATAAAGGCTTTAGTTTTTCATTTTGAGCCACCTCAGAATAATCTTGCTGACTACAATTCTGTTATCAGCACTTGTGTATCACTGTGACACAGTGCCGGCACCAGTGAGTGCTCGCCGCGGCAGCCAATCATCTCGCAGCTCATTGGCCGAGACTCCGCCCACTTACACAATCTGTGCATCACCGCTGTCAGGTGACATCTATTCAGCCCCGCCTCCATCTCATGTGAGTTTCCATTGATGATTGGTTTATTTATTTGTGTATTTATTTATTTATTGACTTACTAATTGATTGATTGATTGATTGATTGATTTATTTATTTATTGGTTGATTCACTAATTGATTATTTGATTTTTTGCGCTATAGAAATATTTCACGGGAAAAAATGCATCTTGCTTTCCTATTTTCTAAGTCACTTTTTTCTATCCTGTTCTGCTGATGGCAGATAGCTGAGTGGGTTTAAGCACATGGTTAAGCCGAAATTCCATTACGCCAACTTTCACCGAAACTTCCCCGTGGGGAAAGTCGTGGACACAAATCATGAAAGTCATGGGACAAGTCCTCAACAAATTCGTTTGTGTTGGTCTAATGGAATTAAGTCCATTACAGTACACGGGAAAAGTCAGTGACAAAGTCTACGACACAAATCATGAAAGTCAGCGACATGATTTGTGTCGCGGACTTTCATGATTTGTGTCTGTGACAAAGTTGGCGTAATGGAATTTGGGCTTAAGCAATTAACTGCAAATTAGCCACGGTGAGATTTAAACTGTGACGTGAAAGTTATGGGTCCTTATATGCTACCAATAGGTTGCTTGCATCAGCCGCGTAATGGTTGGTTATTATTTCTGCCAAGTTGGTAGTGCAGTCATGTTTGTCCTGTCTGATTTTCTATTGATGATAGTTAAAAAGGTATTAATGGATTTGGAAGAAATTTTTTGCAAGGGTTGAACTTGGACATCTAAGAAACATTTAGTTGGATTTTTGTGTCGATTCAGATTCATTTGTGGATTGCGTATCATTGCATAGTATTATTTTCTCGGTTGCTGTCAGGTTGTCGGCGGTCGACTCGGTTCTCCTCAGCGTTACCATGGCAACATATTCAACGTCGTCGGTGACTATGTACATGTGGATACGGTCTCACAGCATCGTGCTGGGAAAGTCCGCTCGGAATCTCCGACACTGGAAGATTACGTCATCATACCTCACGTGGACCGCGGGCCTGTTGAGGATGGTTAGGGACCAACCAAATTCACGGAAAAAAATGCATGATTTCACGGCAGAATTTTTAAAATGTGTCAAATTTCACAGAAAATTCACGGAAAGAGTTTTGCAAATTCATGGGCCCACAGACGTTATTTCGAGGTGCTGCGCTATTGCAAACGAAGAAATTTCTGAACAACGAATATTTACTACACTAAGTCAAGACTAAAGACAGTCAATGTCAACTACTTAGTGCTAAATTGCGACACGTAGCAAACAGCAACATCCGTACAAAAGCTGCTGGTAAAACTCTGGAATTGTCGTAAATTAAACTAAAAGCGCTAAAATTCACGAAAAATCACGGATTTCACGGAAATCGGCGTTTTTTCACGGAAGACGGCCAATTTCACGGAAAATGTCACGGCCGTGAAATCGTGAATTAAGTTGGTCCCTAAGGATGGTTTAATCACCGGTCAGTTAGATTTTATTGATAGAATTAGCGCATTTCTGCTACTAGCAGTAGTTAATTAATTACAATAATCAACTGCATATTTTAAATTCTTTTAAACTGCTGATTGGCAGTGTTTTATCTTAAATTGTGACCAGAACTTTTTAATGATAAATTGGCTGGTTTAATGTTGGTACTAATGCCATGGTTTTGCTAAAATTAAAAGCAGCTTGTGGAGATATTTGAATGGCTTTTTACGCACAACAGCAGCTACTGCTGTAGTGCGTCTTAGCCATCGCAATTCTGTCTGTCTGTCTATCCGTCCGTCACACGGGTGGATCAGTCAAAAACAGTGCAAGCTAGGATCATCAAATTTTCACTGTCGGCTGTCTGAAAGACTCTAGTTTCAGGAACCATAAAGCTTTTTCATATATTCGAAAGGAATCACCCCAAACAAAGGCTCTAAATGAGAGGGGGTAGGAAAAATTTGCAATTTTCAGCTGATACAGCGTTGGCTGAGCGAGACAGGTGGTGCCGTCTGGTGAGTACAAGTAAAACACTTTAGATAATTTGCTGCTGGGCATCTGGCGCCCTCTGGCAACTGACTTAGACTTTGTTTTACTGTTTTTTGAAACATGCACTGCTGTTGCATGTTCCAGTTTGCTTTATCCGGGCTTTTTTGTTTACGTTTGTAGGCTGGTCTGTTTGAAAGGCTAGTAGTGTGGTGTGGTGTTTATGTTTCAGATGGCAGCAGCAGCAGTTCTGTGAATCAGGCACCTAATGCCAACACTGCGCAGAGGTTGATGTTTTATTACTGTTTATCACTGTTCATTTCTCAACTTCTGTGAAATTTTGCAGAAATATCAAAATTCTGCGGAAAAGGGCAAATTTTGCAGCTTGGCTCGAAATTCCGTGGCTTGCAGAAAACTTTGGGTCGTATTCATAAGTAATACCACAATGATCCTGAAAAAAGTGCTAAAACTTATCTATCAAAGATTATATGAGTTTGTTTCAATGTCATAGTCATTGACGTCATTTGTTTTCGAAGTAGGAATCCATGTAGGACATACAGATTCACGTACAGTTTGTCGGGACTTATAATGCAGTCTATTAAGCTGCGTTTGCATAGACACGAGTACGAGTTTGGGTATCCATATACAGGTTCCAGTAAACACGAGTTTGCATGTATTTCAAAGGTGGCCATTTATTAGCACGGGTTACTTGCAAAGTAAATGACATGTAACTGGCACTAATTTAATTTATACAAGCTATGATGCACAATGACATCAGAAATTACGTCATTGTTGAATTGTTTACTGCTAGAGGTGCTTGACTAGTAAGATTGTTAAAGATGCCGTGAAATGTTGTTTCATTCGCAAAGCATTCACTCGTGAATCAAACCCGGACTCTTACTCCTACTTGTCTCTGTGTGAACGTGGCTTTAGGATGGCTGCAGGATAGACCCAAGGACAGGGGAATGTCTTGCTTGCTAATGATGACAGGAAGCCCAACTGTTGCTAGGTGGGTCGACCATACCACCTAGATCGACCTAATGGTCAACCAATAATGGTGATGGGCTGTTATTGCGTTACTAGTAACAGTTCGTCGAGTCCACTGCAGTACAGACGTCAGCTGGTACTCCACGACGCCAGCAGTAAGTCGAGTGATGATGAGAAGCTACCGCACTGCTATCATAGGCACGCGGCAGCACCTGGGTACCAGCTTGCGTCACGTCGGACCAGCGCTGTTACTGGATCTCACTGCTCTTGTGACGTATGTGCAATCATTCGCGATTTCTTTGTCTTCCTTGCAGTCTTTCTTTTTTTACTAGATTTACTAGATTTATTTTTACAGATTTGTTAGTACTTTGCTAGCAAAACTTTACTTAGCTATATATAGTATATAGTACTTGTCAACAGATTCGGGGGGGCTTATCGCTAGTGCTAAATAAAATTTACTTACCTAGTACCTACTTACTTAACACTTATCGTTTCCAACTCTTATTGGGGGTTCTAAATAAGAGGTGATGGATGGTAGTGGAAAAGAAGTTAAACATAGAGCAGAAATATGTAGTCGGGAAATATTTATAGTATGGATTAATTGGCGTTGAAATTGATGCACATAAGTCGGTTAGTAAAATAGTCAACTGATTCTCTGATTTTACTTATTAACAGACATTAGCTTTGGTTGCCGTGGTGAAACTATATAATATACATTTTTCCTATATGGTCATGCAGAAGGTATATAACAAGAGTTGTCCTTGTGTGATAAATTTGTGGAAAGATTTACTATGTTGAGAATAACATTGTTTGCAGTTTTAAAGGATGTGGTTTCGGAGTGTAGGTTGATGTTTCAGTCTGTATTGGATTTTTTGGTAGACCAATGTTTTCTGACATATGACACCTATTATAGTGTTTTGTAGTGATTTCAAAAGTCAGACAGCTTTCAAGCTTGTGTGAAATTTATGAATAAATTTTTTTTCCTAGGCCTTTGAGGCGGAGTGTTTTTTGGGTATACGTTGTGACATTGTGGACGTCTGTCGACACGTTGATCTACTGACAGCCTTCTAGATCCGAATGTCGACTTTTGACATCAGCCTTCTGCTTAGCAGTCAACTTCTGTCAACATCAGCCTTGACAGAGCTAATGATGCAAAGCCGAGTGGAGAACGTAATGTGGATGGCTGGTGTGATGCGATGTGATGTGATTGGGGACATGTTTGCAGAGTTCTGGATCGTCAGCAAGTTGCAGCCAACGATCATCATTTGCGTGTTCACTCTGGACGACCTCGCCTCCCAGCGGTGAGTTTGCTGATGCTGTTGCTGATACTGGTGCTGCTGCTGTTGGCTGACCAAATTACGGTCACACCTCTTATGCATGGTTCTGTCTGTCTGCGATGCATGTATTGTGGCTAAACAGTACATCTTAGCGAAAAGCTGTCTGAAGAAGCAAATAAGGTGCGTTGTCTGTGGTACCTTAATGCTGTTGCTCTTTGCAGTGGATTTTGCTCTTTGCAGTGGTTTGGTTGCAATTTACAGTGAAAGCTACCACCTGCATAGCGAACCCAATTGCTTATTTACTGTAACCGAAGGTAGTGAAGGTATGATTAATTGAGATTGCTGTCTTGACATTAAATAAGTTAATAACAGATTAAGTGTAGCAGTGGCCATTTTGTACAATATGGTACAGTTGGCCTTCCCCAGTGACAGCTGGGCTCCTGGCGTTGTTGTTGATGGAGGCTGGAGTACTGACACATAGTGGCCCTAACGGAGCATTGTGACATCAGTGCTGCCTTGCCCAGTTCTTCCCGCATCAGAATGCGTACTGATTTGTGATGCGATGAATCTGCATTCTACTATTCTGCAGCTGAATCTGATAAATATTGCTGTGGGTACATTGCCGTCAGCATTTAGTGAGTTTTACGTCGTATGTTTTCTAGCACACTTCACGGTTGGCAGCAGTCCTGCTTGTCCATTGACTTGCCAGCAGCATGCTGTTCAAAAGTCAGCGTTACCTGGGTGCCCGCTAACATGCCTTCCTCATGAACATGGTTTGTGCACTCATAACAATACTACACCATGTCCCAAAACTAGCGACACCCTATAGCTTCAATCACACTTAATTCAGTTTCTCGTTGATGGATTTTTAACAAAATATAGTACACTGCACTATCGTAGCATTACTTACTGTCGCACTTATTGTGACATCCACACTTAACCGTGTGTATTAAGTGTAATGTCATTATGATGTTGGAGTTTGTTTTCATTAGTGTTACGTTCAATACGTTGTTATTGACAGGATGATCAAGCTGTGGCGTACGCACCTAAGACTAAAAGCTTGCATCGAGGCCAAAGGTGGCCATTTTAGCACAAACTTCAAAGACTAGTTCAGAATGATTTTCTCCACAAGTGTTTTACATTTTGTAAAAATTTGCCAGGTATTAACGATTTTAAACCAACTTATCGACACCCCTACAGAGGGGTGTCGCTAATTTTGGAACACCGAGTATTAGTTATAGATCTGTATAGCACCATTAGGTTGTAACTTCAGTGGTGCTGGCGGCTGTTAATGTCAGCGTCAGACTCAGTTGTAACACCACTTGAGCGACGTCACTGGACAAGTTCAACTGATCGTCGGAATGGCACACCAGCTATGTGCGACATACAGCACACAATGGGCCAAAACATAGCACCATTTTTATACACCTGTACTTCGCCAAATATTAACCGATTTTCAAAAATTCTTCACTGTCAGAATTACTATCACTAAAGATCCCACTACACTGCAAGAGTGTTGCTACACTACCCTGTGAAATCCGACTATGATTGTCAGAAGTTAAGCGTCCCACCCATAGTCACAAGAGTCTTTGTAAATAAAACTTTCAAAAAATGATGCCAGTGATGGTGTCACTAGGCACAGGCAGAAGAAAATGTACAAGTAAGCAAAATGTTTTAATAAGCGGGCCTTAGCCTGGAAGGCAGCCCACAAAATGCCATGTTGTGCAACTTTTATGAGACGCAACAGAGAGGAGCACTAGCCTTTAAGTCCCAGAGCTATGGAGCCAGTTCACGTTATGCGCAATATCGGTTTTGCATTTTACATATTTTCTTGCTTACTTACTGTCTAGTGATAATGATGGCACTGTTTGTTATGTTGCTAGGTAGCCAAGTCGTCTTGGCCGAACTGTGCCATCGTCATGTCACGCCAGTGTTGTCAGACAAAACTCATCACTCGACATCGGCCGTCTCACTTCACGCTGCATTTGTGTCGTGCTCACCGCAATATCAGCACAGCTCTTGTCCATCGTCCACTCAGTGCAGCACCTGTCCTGCGAACCTGTCGACTGTCGGACATGACGAGTCCAGTGTTGGCCTGTGTCATAGACATGGTGTCAGCGAGTCGCCGCCAACTGAACTTGTGTTTCATGCCCCTGAGCTCGCTGAGGAAACACTGCTGGATGTGAGGCATTCTAATGATACTTGTAATTATAGTAGTAATTATTAAAGCTGCGGAAATTAATGTTGTTGAATCGTATCACAATTAATCGTTAAAGAAAATTAACAACTAGCAAAATTGTAATGATGAAACTTTGATTAAAGTCATGGTAATAAAAACATTAAGTACCCGGTAGATAAAATCGTATCAATATGAGCATCCGAACTCATCTGTTTTCCATTTAAAAAGTACAAATTTTAGTCTAGGTAATAGTCTTGCTTTAAAAAAACACTCTGTTGTGTTTTAGTGCATCTGTGATAGATGCAACATCTGAACGAGAAATATTATTAGATTGTGACCAATCTAATGTACTCCTCACGTGCATCATTTTCTATTGTATTCTTGTAATAACTTTTTCATTTCTTTTGGCTTGTATTAGAGACCCGGCGTTTAATTGAGACCCGTTTAATATTATACTAATAGTGACTGGCTTTGAGGACATTATTGGAAGTTGTCTCTCCGAAGTTCATAAAATATTGCCCAATTTTAGGAGCTGAGAGGAAAAAATTTGCAATAATGGTCGATGATGCTAGTTGCCATTTGTCTTGTTATACCTCAACGCATGCATCTATCTGGCAACATTATGGAGATATGGCACTTCAAAGATAATGGGGTCACGACCATGACCTTTTGGGGTCACGTCACGTCATCGTTCACGGTCACCTGACCATTCGACTCCTGGTGGTCGACTTCCTATGGGTGGTCTATAGTGATCATGCCTCTATCTAGCACCGTTATGGAGATATGACCATTTAAGTTCTTCCAGCAACGGAGGTCGGTCATCGGTCGGTCGTCGGTCTATCCTCAATATTACACTGATCTCATATACTCCTCTACGCTATGTTAGGAACGTAGCGTGCGAGGAGTAAAAATTTGCTAGACAAGGAAAATGCATTTTCTTTGTTGGCAGTTACCAGTGTTTGGTTGGGTTAATGATGCACTGTGCAGTATGCACGTGAGTGGATGGCCACATATTATGTCTTCTGTAGGCTGACATCTTGGGTTGTTGTTATTATTGCATCACACGTATGTACAGAGCCAGCACAATGACACAGTGTCGAAGCTGGACTTTGTGCTGTCGCTGTCGGAACTCGTTATCAACATCGCTTGTCTGCGCACTTCTCCGCTGTCATCATTGTCGTCGTTGGTCGGGAACCAGCTGCGCCATGTAGAGCAGTTGGTACTCAATCTGCATGCGCTGCAGCTGCTGGCTTCTTCACTGCAGATGGCCCGCTCTGAGCTTCAGGCTGGGCGTCTTCAGCCGTCATGCACTGTCAGAAACAGTACGCTGCACAATTCTTCTACTGACTACTTAGAACTGCTGCTAGTACTATGAGAAACACTCGTGAATACATGAGCTTTGGAATTTTTGATTCAGAAAAACTAACAGAAATGTGGCTTGTGTAAAGTTATTGAAACAGGTCAGACTTTCAGCAGAAAATCGTGCTGTGCTGTAGATGTAAAATGTGTGGGCATTGCACTTGGGGGTGGACCAAGGCCCAAAGGCCACAAATCCTGGCTGAAGGCCAAGAGTGGGATTCTACCGGCTAGAGGTCTAGGGGATTGCTGCAAGTTCTCCAGTGGCACCACCACAAAGGCATTTTGGGATTAAGGAGCCCTGGGAATGCATGTGGCATTTACAACTGAAGTTGCCAGGTGGGTGGGCATTTGCCATCTACTACCTACCACCTGTCTACAACAGCAGACCATGCCTCAAAAGACTTGGTCACAGGAGGCCAGACGAAAAACTGAATGGGCTGTGTTCAGTAACTGAAGCCACCATGCACAGATCTGTGGTGTAATGTATGACTGATGGACTTGGTGTGTGTTTTGGCCATTTTAGTTCTGCAGACAATGAACGAGTTGTACCAGCGATGTCTGTCAGCGTGTAAACAGCTACGCAGCAGGTTTATCACAACACAATCACATTGTCAGATGACTGACATTGACGTTGCCTCCGTCAGTGCTGCAAGACTGCTCTATCACTATGCTATCGATGCTGTATGTTGCCTTAAGCCCAAATTCCATTCGCCGAAACTTCCTTGCAGGGAAAGTCGCTGACACAAATCATGAAAGTCGTGGACACGAACCATATCGAAATGTCAAGATGTTTGCGACAAAGTCCGTGACAAGTCCGCGACAAACCCGTTTGTGTCTCTCTAATGGAATTTGGTCCGTTACAATGCACGGGGAAAGTCGGCAACAAAGTCCACGGACTTTATCGCGGACACAAATCATGAAAGTCGGCAACATGATTTGTGTCGCGGACTTTCATGATTTGTGTCCGCGAATTCCCCCACGGGGAGGTTTCGGTGAAAGTCACAAAATTGGCGTAATGGAATTTGGGCTTTACCATGCTTATCATATGTCACTGAGCTTCTCTGATACTTTTGACAGTGCCTGCTTTGGAATCATGATATGCATAATATAATATGCAGTATGACATATTCAAATTTTGTACAGTTGCAACTGATTACAAATTTCCAAAAATTAATCGAAAGTAATCGATTAATTTTTACGCGTGAGAGCTAGCATAGCTATATAGCGCGTATTAGCTACGGTAATTCTGTCTGTCTGTCCGTCCGTCTATCTGTCCGTCACGACCCGGTATTAATCCAAGACCAGGTGAGATAGAGATTTTGGGTTTTCACCATATGATAGCCTATTGTATCTAGTATTTCGTGACAAAATTTCATCCCGCTGGGTAAAGGGGATCCCTTCAAACGAGGGGGCGAAAGAAGGGCATCCCCCTTAAAAAGCGTTATTTCACCGCTATAGGCTTGTCTAGCATAAAAATGGTTGCAGATAGGCACAGACGTGCTGCTTATCATAACAAGCACTGCTTAGAAATGTCAACATCGATGACCTTGAATGACCTTGAACCCCCAATATAGCGGTTTTAGTGAATTTTTTGCGATTTTGGGCTGCGACGCGCATTTCAAAAGTGAATTGCGCCAAAATGGCTGGAGATAGACCAAAACAACCTGCACGTGAAATTTTCAGCATTGAATGTAGATTTTAGCAGTCTAAGTCCGAACCCTCTACGTTCAAGGAGGGTTGCACAAGCGGGAATCAAAGAGGGGTACCCTTCTGAAAAGTGGTTATTTATCCGTTGTTGGCTTGTCTAGCATGAAAATAGTTGTAGATGTGCACAGACATGCTGCTTATCATAACAAGCACTAGCGACGAGCTTCTTAGAAATGTCAACATTGATGACCTTGAAGCCTAAAAATATTGGTTTTAGTGATTTTTTTGGCAAGTTTTGGCTGCAAAAGAGTGAATTGCGACGGAATGGATAGAGATAGACCAAGATTACTTGCAAACGGGAACTGCTATAGGCTCTCGCGCATCTCATGAGCATTAGCTCAGATTTCTTGTTTTGGTTAATCAAAGACCGAAAGACCTGCAGAATTCAACTACTCGTTGCTGTTATTTTTTGTGAACTGTAGCAAAAGCGATGATGATGATGCAGTACTAACAAAGTGCAGACTATTGTAGTGTTGCGTGAAAAGGTTAAAAGCTGTCTATCTGCAAGCCTGCTGCGTGAAGTGTTTTCCGACTTTTTTACATTGTTTCCGGAGCGTTCATATGTGCATCCATGCGTGTGTCTCGAACAAACATGTCTTGGGTATTTTTTGACGTATTTCGACCAAACTTTCACCACTAATGGACTTTGGGCAAGGATAAATGCATCAAATTTTGAGGTCAAAAAGTCAAGGGTCAAGGTCACGTTCGGGTCAAAGTGCCCCAAAATGCTCTTTTTGGCATTGTAGTTGTTTCCTGTTGACGGCGGCATAATAGTCGATGGAGTCGTAACCAGCATTTAGTTTTCAGAAGCTGTAATCACTTTTGTTGTTGTATGCACGTTGTTAGTAACGCGTGTGCAATGTTTGTTTAGTGTCGGGCTGCAGTGCATGAAGAACTGAATGGCAACCAGCATCAGGTAACAGCTGCTTTCATGATGTACATGTTGACACAGTAACTTTGACCCACCTTAGCTTTGCTTGCAAATTTGACATACCAGCCAAGCTTTGTAATCTTTGCTATTCATACATTGCAAGCAATTTGTCATAAATGGGCAGTGCAGTTACTTCCCACAACAACTTTGGTTTTAGTGATGTTAGGTGTTGTATTAGTTTTCAGTATCAAAATTTGGCATGGTTATTTCACAGCTAATGAGGGGATCATACATAAGACAGCACTAGATATTTTATTAGAATGCAACCCAGAATACATGCCAGTTACTTGCAGGTTCTTGGCAATTACCTTAGCTCCGACTGGATGGGTGACGTTGTGTATTGGACAAGACACTGCATTGCTTTGTTTGTTCTGCTGAACTAGCAAAGTTCCCACTGTGACCGTCACTTGCCAGATGGTGCGAAAAAGCACTACATGCTGCACTAAGCACTATACTGATGGCCGACCGGCAACTTAGCCCCCTGAGGCTGCCCGTGGGGGCACGTACCCAAGGCCCAAGGACTCAGAGGCCATGGTCAGGGTCTGCAACCATGCAACACATAAGGCGCCAGAAGGGAAGGACAGACAGACAGACAGACGAACAGACAAACTTCCACGTATTATTGTAAGATTGTGCTGAATGTCTGTGTGATTACAGAGCTTGGCACACTACAAGGACGCGTTGATCATTCTTCACAGCTTGATTCACCAAGTGTCAGGCTCTCGCGACCAACAACTGCTTCAGCGATGTATGTGTAAGATGACAGCGTTGTAAGCTGACCGAGCTGTTGGTCATTGCTGGAATTAGTGTTAAGGCGCACACAGAGCAACGTAACTGAACCAAACTAACACGTTTTAGTTTTTGACGAACTGACCAATAAGCAAGCCCATTGCTTATTGGTTGACGCATGCATGTGCATAGTCACGTAGGCCACCGACGCCGTCAGACGGTGCCTACCGTTATGCATTACTGCTTGCCCATTGGTCAGTTCATCAAAAACTAAACCATTTCAGTTCAGTTCAGTTACGTCACTCCGTATGCGCCTTTGCATTTTTGTTATGCTGCTATGCCACACATTCATCAGTTCAGTAAAACTGGCAAAGGCCCGGCAATAGTAGACCTCTTCTCCAAATATTTTATCTTTACAAACACATTTTTCATAAATTGTAAAAAAAACTTTTCCAGTATTTTAACTTTTTCTTTGTAATGTTTAACAGTGAGCATGAGAATGTTGGTGGTTAAAATACTTAGGTGTAGTAATTTAAGTGTTAGAGAAAATGTAACAGTGCATTTTTATTTAAGTTTGATTACTTTGGTGTGATGACCAAAAATGAGAAAAATATTTTCAAAAATTACGCTGAGCAATACGTCAAATAGAAAACGAGTAATACGTCATTTATTCATTATTTACAGACGTTTTTTATTTGACCATAAAAATGTTTTTAACGTTTTTTTACTTATATTTTTTTCTTACATCGCATTTATTTGATCTTGCATCTGTGATTCAAAACCTGTGCATTTTCACAGTTTGATCAACGTTTTCACCTAGTCCAAAGTTCCCACTCTTTTACTGACAAAAAAATCCAGTACTTTCTAGGATCCCCAAGACAAATTTTCCACGACATTTTTGTAGCCCACAAATGTTGAAATATAACGAAAGCAGAAAGTATTTAAGCAAGCAGAAAAAATGTTGAACTGTTATACGCAGTATTTGAGTAAGCAACAAACTGGGTGATATACTATTGCTGCTTGGTTTCTATTTGAGCCTATGAAAAATGGGCGATTTTCAGGGATATTTTTCCAGGACTTTCCAACACCTCAAGCTTTAAATTCCAGTACTTATGGTTCTGGAATTTTCAAGGAAAAAATCCAGGACTTTGCAGGAGGCATGGGAACCTTGCTAGTCGAGTATTGACCGGTATTTTGGTGTGCTGCAGATGCGGACGGTGTCAGAAAGCGACTTTCACATTTCTCTCATGACGTCATGCTGCACAGACATTTATCTGCACAGACACAATGATAATTATTACGAGCTGTTGGTCTCGGTCATTCCATTCTGTTATCCGAATCTGCGTTAAGATGTTTTTGTTAACGCCTGCATCACTGTTTTATAGTTTTAGTTCTTGTTGCATTGCCATCTAAAAGATGTGTTAATTTCTGACATGGAAATTCCCGTTCTTGAAATAACCAGTAGTGATTGCAATCCCGGGATCCGGGATTGAGAAATTCGTAATCCTGGGATCCCGTTTTGGGATTAAGCTTAGGCTACAGATTGGTCATTATTTTGGCATCTGTAGCTGACTTATTATATGCATACAATGTAGTATAGGCCCCTATCTACGGAAGGCATATCCGAACTCTAAGAGTGACGGTGACCGTCAAATTACAGTGCACAGCACGGAGTAGTACACTAGCGCACATAAAATATTTTATATATCACAGGTCTAAAAATTCTTATTTCTATCATTTAACCCGCAAAATAGTACGATTTTAACCAATTTTCGTAATCCCGAAATCTGGGAATTGGGACGCCGGGATTCAGGATTGGCGAAAATGGCCGGGATCCCGGTATTGCAATCCCTAATAACTCAGTGTATTTTTAGCCACTAATTTATTTGTAGAGAGTTTATCCCGCTACTGCTCTGGCTGTGCTACACCCCGTGTTGATGTCATTGATTTTAGTCAAGATTCAAGTACATTATGCTATAAAAAAAAGCCGATATAGTGTGACTTTTGATACAGTGACAGCAGATGACTGCTGAATATAATTTTTGTGGTTAGAAACTTTGGCTTCTTTGTTCCTGCGCACCCATTTTGTGCAGTTTGATCAGAGATCCGTATAAAATACGCCGACATTTAGGGATCAGAGCATGTGTGTTTCATCTGCCATTGTCAACAATGCAGTAGTGCACATTTTAAATACCGTGCTCACGTTTCACATGGTAGAGTAGGGCCGCTTTAGTCCAAATGTCGTACGAAATGTGTCAGAAAAGCTTGTGTTGTTGTGCAGGGTGTGCCAAAAAATGACCGAACTTGTTTTTGTCGGAACTTCATCAAATTTCAACAAATTTGATAATTTTTGGCATACAGGTAGCCAAGATGATAGAAATATGTAAGGTATGCTCATTGTCCACCTCACCTAGTTTGTCAATGCACTACCGTGTAAAATGCAGATGCTCCAAATTGTTGCAAATGCTAAGTTGTTCTCTGCGTAAAAATTTTAACAAATTAATTAAGCACACAAGAAACTAAAATGTGATTCATTTGGCAGAATTATAAGTTTGTGTAACAACACGCTTCCAAATTATCAGGATTTATGCCCAAAGTGTACACAATGGCTTAGATGCGACAGCACATCTGACAGCAGCATTAACGATCAACTGATCAAAATGCACACCACTCATTCATCGATAAAATCTGTTTTGCGCTCATCAATCAGTTATTTTGTTGGGTGCTATTTTCAGTGAAAAGTATTTGATACCACACAATTATTACATCACATGGCACTCTGTGTCAAATTGATAATAAAAAAGTGAGAAATCTGATACTGATAATCACCATGTAATGTAACAATCTGGAGCATCTGCATTTTACATGGTAGCGCATTGACATAAACTAAGTGAGGTGGCAATGAGTGTACCTTACATATTTCTATCGTGTTGGCTATCTGTATGCCAAAAATTATCAAATTTGGTCAAGATTTGACAAAGTTCTGACAAAATAAGTTTTGTCATTTTTGGCACACCCTGTGTATCACACATTGTTAGGGTCCAACTAAATTCACGATTTCACGGCTGTGACATTTTCCGTGAAATTGGCCTTCTTCCGTGAAAAACGCCGATTTCCGTGAAATCTGTGATTTTTCGTGAATTTTAGCGCTTTTAGTTTAATTTACGACAATTCCAGAGTTTTATCAGCAGCTTTTGTACGGATGTTGCTGTTTGCTACGTGTCGCAATTTAGCACTAAGTAGTTGACATTGACTGTCTTTAGTCTTGACTTAGTGTAGTAAATATTCGTTGTTCAGAAATTTCTTCGTTTG
>Ga0209367_1001900_pt1 | contig 26790 bp, 11 predicted proteins | sample WorMetLIZISLAND2_FD_187412 | JGI IMG/M metagenome (GOLD analysis project Ga0209367, IMG submission 187412) | Marine gutless worms symbiont microbial communities from Max Planck institute for Marine Microbiology, Germany - Olavius geniculatus... ... | reverse complement strand
AGCTACAGGCAGATGAGCAATGATAAATTGAAGTCTACTAAATAGAGGCCTATATATTTAGCCACTTGAAACATGTCTTGCATTTTCATGTCCGTTAACTTTGTCCGTTAATTCCATGCCTGGACACATGGTCCGTCAAATTCATGCCTGGACATTTTGATGGTCCGCCATTTTCATGTCCGTCATTTTCAGCGCTTCCGTCAGCGCTACGCTTGCGAAGTGCAAAGCGTATTCTGTAATCTGTATGCTGCAGCAACTCACCGTTTTGTGAGCTGACCTATCAACTGTATATTCAGTTTGATCGATGTTTTTTGTTCGCCCGGTCGCTTCCAGCTGAACTCTTAGTTGAAATTTGTTGTTTGGCTGTTAGTATTGACTGATATGGTAAATAATGGCTATCAAAATAAGAGCTATTAGGCCTAATGTGCCTTGTTTTACGTAAATCTTTTTAGTCATTTTGGTTTACAATATTACACACAAACTTGCAGCACTATGACAAAGAATAGCTTCAATTATGCCGAGTACATACATGCATACATACTTACATAATTGTAATTCGTTTAATAGCAGAACTTGACATAACGCAAAAATGCTCACAGTACAAACTATGAAAATTTTAAAAAATTATCGCCTATAACAATAAAACAAGTTTTGTGATTTACATACAGCAGAGAACGACTAGCGCCATGCTCAACAGTTCAGTTCAGTTTATAGCAGTCTTCAGGTAGTGCGTAGAGTTAATATGAATATTTATGTAGCATATGCATAAAAACATTGTCATTTAAAAATTTGGTTTCAGTGGCAGTAAAGACACAAAGATTGACAAGCGGCTGGGATTCAGTAAATAAATAGAGGCCCTAATTTAAGCTCAGAAAGGCCAATGTTGATTACAGTAGACTTCAGAGTCAGGTTCTTGGTAAAGACACTGTTCCTAAATAAAGTCGTAACAATTTCAATAACTAAACAACCCTGGTTGTATTATACTAATATAAAAACATTAAATAAATAACTTTATCGTTAATTGGACTGCAAGAAGCGTTAAATTTATATAGATAACTTTATATACCTCCATATTCGCATCTCCCAATTCGCAAAGACAGGGGTACCAAAGTTATCTCGCAAACCGGTTACTGGTATTCTATTTTGAAAACCGTTGCACTCACCACGTCCCTGTTCAGTTTTCTGTTGTAAGTTTCATGACGGCGTAAAGTCTTACGTTATGGCAGCCCGGCCAAGGTCAGTCAAGGTCGAGCGCAGATGACTGGCGACGGCCGCCATTAACCGCAGTCATCACGCTGTGCCAGTCACGGCCACAGCTGCAGTCTGGCGCCATCGCTCAACGGAATGAGACGACGGCAAATGTGAATCGGGTCAATTGTATTTACCTAACCATGCACCGCAAGACATTTTGTAGCCGTTTATCGCGAGCCGCAAGCTTCGCAATCAACACACTGACCCGTTACACGAAACAATTTGGCCGCGGGCGAAATTGCACCATCGATCACTGCAACCCACACTAAGCACAGATCACCGCTGCTGTTTTTAGATTAACATAGGCTAAGTCTATCCCCTCGGACAAGTTAAGCAAATGACTGGTATAAAGATAAAAATAAAAACTTGTGCAGATTGTAGCTGTACATGTACAGAGTGAGGCAACAAAAACGTGCCACTTCACTTTTTGTCCACATCTTCGCCAATTATTATTAACCGATTTTCAAAATTTTTTCACTGGCACACTTTGCAGACAATTTGCAATAACGCGGTTGTCATATATCTTACCACACCGTAAATGCGTCTCTACACTACCTTGTGAAATATAAATGTAAGAAAACCCATCGATGATATCGAACATTTAGATAAATGAAAAAAACTCTAGTCCAACATTGCGGTGAATGAACCGTATGATGTTAGACTGTGTTAGACCCACACAGTCTAGTGTCATACAAATCATTCACCGCAATGTTAGTTTGAAGTGTTTTTGTTTCATTTATCAAAATATTTGTTTGTTATTATCGTTATATATGTATATTTTACATATATTTCACAAGATAGTGTAGAGACGCATTTACGGTGTGGTGGGACATATCATAGTCACATGATTGCAAGTTGTCTACAGAATGTGCCAGTGAGAAAATTTTGAAAATCGGTCAATAATTGGCAAAGACATGGACAAACGTGAAGTGACACGTTGTTTATTGGCCCACCCTGTATAGTGAATTCGTAGGCTAATGGGCTCTGCTTCATCAGTGAATGTGAGCAAACTGTCACTCTCTTTACTCAGCATTTGTAGTTCTGTATTTGTTAACTATTGAAATTCCACGATTCCACGTACTTTTCATGAATCTGCCAGCTTTGCATTTTTGATATAGCTTAGCTTGTAATTTTAAACAAATACGATACTAATATAATTCCACTAAACATTTACTAAGTTGAGTCGCATGCTTACCGCCTATGCCGTTATGTATTCAACACGAAATAGCGCGACAATCTTCAATCTGATACGTCAATAATTTTTATTTTACCTGAAAAGGCGTATGCCACTTTCTATTAATAATTAATAGTAACCTTGGCGGTATCTTTCACCGTTTCCGAGATATAGCCAGTTGTCCGTTGAAGACGCACATTTTTCCTAGCCCCTTTCCCCGTTCATTAAACCCCGAATTTGAAAATGTTTCCTTTGCATTAGATTGCTGAAATTTTGCATGCCTAGGTTTATGACACATGTAAAAAGTTTTCCTTTACGACCTATCGTTTAGCCACAATACATCCGTGACAAACGACAGACAGACGGACGACAACCATGCCAATAGCTCGACCGTTACTTAAGTACGGTCAGCAAAAAAAAACAGACACAGCAAAAACAACGTAACGCTACAGTTACATAGCTAAAAACACAGCTCCAAAATGAGCTAATAAAAACAGCTCCAAAATGAGCTAATAAAAAGTAAACTCGATGATCTTTGCCCAACAAGAGGACAGAGAGAACTGACAGCCGAATGTTATCACTGCAACGCAGTTGTCATCAACTGCTGTCCCAGCCAACAGACAACACAGTGTTCGCCGGCCGTGCGTTCAGCTCAACTGCACCTCGTATTTGGAACAGTTTACCAATTACCATTCGAACAGCATCCACTACCAACACTTTTCGACGACACCTCAAGACTCATCTTTTCTCCCGCAACACCGCCATCGACTAACTGTTACCATCCGCGCCTACGATTCGAACTTCTGTTTGGACATATGGCGGGTGACAAATGCAGACTACTTACTTACTACTTACTTACCGTTGCTTCACCGTACAATGAACACAGTGTGTGATGACCGATTGATGATGTATGGATTGTGCTAATGCAATAGGCTACGCTACCATACGATTTGACCCTGCATGAACTTGAAATCCGCTAAAAGGTAAAGGTAAAGGTGAAATTCGGAATATAGCTCTTTAGAAGATTGAACCGCTCACAGAGCTACGAAGCGTCACCTGCCATATGGGATCACACAGTGTTACCTGCCACCCGACACAGATGAACGCGCCCCGCCTTAACCCCAGACATATAGACCAGTACTCGATTTACCTACACTTGAAGGAGGAAAGGTTGAGTTGACCTAGGCGGCTGGTAAAATACCGAGATGGTTTACCTCAGGGGTTTACCTGCCCGTAGGAGGTCATCCATCGTAGTACTAACTGTACTAGCCAAGCTGCCAGCTTAATCTTTCGTATAAATCAACCTACAGCTGCGAAAAATATTGCCAATAATTATCAATTTTTTAACAATCAATGAAATTATAGTCGTTAATTTTTTTGCACTTTTTCTCATCTAGCTTACAAAACAAAGCGTCTGGTTACGAAAAGCACTTTTAAGCTAGATACAATGACAAGTGGTTGTAAAATGATAGAGAACGTAAATATGTAAGTCTGGCTACAAGAGTGATTAAACACAGATTGTGTCTCAGTGCATAAGGTGACGGCGAAATATTATACAAAATTGTTTTAAAATATTAAGGTGCATATTCAACACGTTTTAACGTTTCTTATATGTTTCTTTTAACGTTTATTATATCTGCCCTTTACATAAAGAGACGAACAGTTATCTCGTTCTAATGGACGCAATCACGAAGCTCAGACGCAGCAGAGAAACCACAAGTCGAAATACTCATGACTAAATCTTTCCGACAAGTCAGCAAATGTCACGTAAAAAGTTGCACATAAGTTCGCAATTGTTTACAAGTGCACTCCGTGTAGCGGCAATCCATATCAGCATATTATTTTGGCAAAATTTGTCAGAAACCTAGACAAACAATCCACTGACAATAATATGAAATTCACAACTCACTGGTCATTTACTTACTGCCGTGCGACAAAACTGTCACTGCATTAGCTGCAATTAGCACAGCAATGCTCAAAAAAGTTGAAAAAAGTGTTTTGTCAGTGCTGTCAAGCGGATACGCACCACTTCATAATGTTGATTTTAACAAACGACTATGCACCGCGGAAATTTTATTATCGTTCAATTTCGCTAGTAATAACCTCTAAATTTGCATTTGGTAAATAAAAGACGATCACAAAATATTCATCTTTTTAAAATATAATTTTCTAATGAAACCGTGTGCGCTGTAATTATTTTTTATCAATTAAAATATATTGTACGTAATAGTTTGCCGTCTAGTTTTTGGCGTAATATTATTAAATGACGACCAATTTAAAGAATATTAACCACTGTCACGCTTTACGGAAAATTTGATATGAAACGATCATTTCAATCGCATCACAGGAATCGCCACAGCACTTTATAAAATGTTATTAATGCCAGAAAAAAACAAACGAAATGGTGACATTTATTATGTCGTTTTTTACGCAACCATAACATTCGATAAATGCACAAAACATCAGTTTATACACTTATCAACGGCAATATTAAAAAACTCGCACATCAAAAACAGCAAAAATCACAAAAGGTGATATTGTCCGCATCACACTGACTGTGTGTCAATGTGCTGCTGAATTTTTCCAATTTTCGAACCCCCAAAAGACACTTCCTTGTGCAGAATTGTGTCGTTTGATGTACTAAGCTTAAAAATCCCTTAAGACGTTTGACCTGTGGGTGCGTTGAAGAGAAAAAGCCATATATAAATAAAAGATTTTGCGTATATTTCACCCATTTGCCGAAAAGCCCTCCTTGGAGAGATTTGCATAAAATTTTGCACGACGAGTCCCCTTGCCGACGTAATCAACCGCGCCAAATTTTATCTTAATCTGATCAGGGGTTTTAATTCTGTTGGGGGGTCGAATTTTTGGCTTTCAGATAGAAAAGAGAAGTCGCCGTTAACACAGGGCTCGAACTGTGATGTACATTTTTAAGCAATCCATTTTAATAACTAGTACGACACCAGCGTTTTGTCAAGACATTTCGCTGCATGTTAAAGCAAATTCTCTGACCATTGCCAATCTCATATGATTAGTCGCAACAGGGTATTGTTAATGTAAACCTGACAAACAGCCATACAGAGCAGCAGAGCTCTCGGGGCGACATTTTAAGAAATTTACTAGACTCCATATTAAGTAAAGAAACAATCGCACTAAGCGAGGTCAAAGTTTAATTCGGTTATTTTTTAAAATGGTTTACGTTCTTAATCAAAGCCTTGCCTCCATTGCTTAATGGCATATTACAATATCAGTATATCATTTCTGTATTAAAAATTATTATTTGCAATAATATCGTCTGCTTCTGTTTACAGACATCAAAAGTGTATTTGGAACTAAGCATAGATTGATTTCCGCATAAAAAAATATAAAAAATTTAGAATATATTTTTTGCATTTGTACGTCGTACTGTAGTAGTTTTAGTGATTTTTGAACATTTATGTTATACATGGTAGTGTAGCGACACAGTTAAAGTGTGCTAAAATATTTAATAACTGTCCTATTGCTAATTGTCCAGGGAATGTGCCGGTGAAATAATTGTAAATATACGGTTAATTTTTGGCGAAGATATAAACCGTGACAAAGTGGGACATTTTGGGGAAACATGGTTTACCGTATTCAGCCAATCTCGCAAGCAGTTGGAGCTCCAAATTCCCAAAGGTTTCTGCTTCTGCTGCACATTTAAATTGGATTCCACGATAAATAAAATATGCCCTGGTCTGATTTTGAGTCTAGCCTTGTCGTTCATCGTCGTATTCCGTCGCGTGTAATTCGTCTTTGTACCACGGAACGAGAACGATAATCAGAACTGAAAACGTCATAAGAGTGAAGACGATGGCGAAGAAGAGCCGGTCGACGACGTTGGCGAGTTCCTTCCACTCCTGCGCTCGGTTGCACTGCGCGCCGCTGGTTTTTAAACTCTCGCTGGAATCCAGCAGTCGGCCTACCGTAGATGTCACTTTGTGGCCGTCCGGCGTTGCTATGGCAACCGCGCGGAACAGTTCTCCATCTCGGACGAACTGCAACATCCACATCCACAAAGATCTTATCACGTGGTCCTCCTATGAGCCGCATTGTGGGTCTTGCCCTTCTGTTCGTAACGGATGTATTGTGCCTAACGTGCGAGTCTTAGGGGAAAACATTTTACATAAGTAATTAGCTCTGTGTCGCGGCGTTCTGCGCACAGAAACTGGGGAATGGAGTGCAAGGAAAACATTTTTAAATTTGGGGTTGAATGGAGAGTAGTAGGAAAAATGTGCGTTTTCGACGGAAAACTAGGCGTATCTCAGAAACGATAAAAGATAAGGACCAAGTTTACTTTGAATCACTAACAGAAAATCGCATATTGCTTTTCAAATTATTGACTTTGAATGACCGTAAAAATCAATACCGCAACAAAAACCGTAGCGCGTCTTCTCTAGCAACAGCTGGTTTTCTTGTTACTAGTGGCATAGGCGGTGTTTTTTATCTGTACATATGTCTTTTCTTGCTGTCCGCTTTTGTCTTTATGGTGAATAAACGTGTTCATAAGCGGAATTTCTGATCGGGGCTAGAACCGGATCAACATTGTGTCGAGCAAAAAGATTGTTCCCCACTGATAAGACTTTCAGTCGAAGGATTGGACCCAATCGTGACCCAACCCTAACCACTTTGGCTAATTATGACAGTAGTAAGATTTCAACGTTGTAAGAAACTGATCGAACGAGCGTAAGAAGCAGATTTGTTTGACCTCGTTTGGTAGGCCCTACCTATTGTTCTTTGACTGCATGGTATTCGCTCAATAAGGTTACGGTCCTTGGCTACGCCACTCTCGTTTAGAACATGTCGGGTCGATCGTTCCAAAAAAAGAATTGAGCAAGGGCCACTGCTTCCAGTTGCCATGGAAACGGCGCTGTTATCAGTTCGCTGTTCAATGTTTAGCTGCTGGCAGAACTAAAAAACCGTAGTTTTTTTGTCAGAATTAGATTTTATTTTTCAGTTTTTGAAGGTTTTTAAAGGTTTTCCGTTTGGTGTTCAATAAACACCGTGCACAAAATTATGACCCAGGAAAACATCGTAATACACCCTGTCCATCACATAATGACATAGTTTTCTATAAGTTATAGCAAGATAAAGTAATTAAAAATTACGATTAAAATACTAAATAAAAATATGATATGTAATAAATTTCACAACAAACAAAAAACCTTTGAAAAACCTTATAAATCTAAAACTTAGACTTTTGAGATTTATCGGTTTTTAAAAGCCTGCAAAAATATCTAGCTTTTTCGGATCAACTTTCCAGCCTTGGCTGCAGGCAATCATTGATGAATTGATTCAGTGATTGGTGATGACATGTGTCACGTGTCATGTGACCCAGGACCTCACGGATCAACAAGTTCAGCTGATTGGCCCCCAGCATCACGTCATGATTATCATACTAGGCCTGTGTCAACCGAGTAACTTATTAAACGAGTACTCAACCAGTAACTTTACGACTACTGGCAAATATTCGTTTAGAAATAAGTAAGTATGACCGTTATTCACGTTAGTTATTGTAAACTCAGATATTGTTGTATTTTGTAAACCTAATTCAAGCAGATAGTCAGAAGGCATAAACTTAGTAACTTGGACGACATTTTCGATCGCTTTTACAAATTTATTTTATTGATAAAATCATAATTTTATTGCACAATCTATTCGGTAATTTTTGCTTTTTTAAATGTTTACGAAATTTAAAAAAATATTTTCTTCTGTGAGTTCGGGCTCGAGTATATAACTTAAATATTCGAGTGTTCGAGTACTTGGCACAGCCTTAAATCATACCAACTTCTGTAACAAGTGAATGTCGGTCGTTACCAAGCCTGACCGTCCATGATGAATTGGGTGTGTTCCAGATCAGATGAAAATATTTCCGACAAATGAGGCCGTTCCTGTAGAAATGGCGTGCAGTTTCTATGTCAGTGGCCACAGACACTAAGACGCAACTGAACTGGACATTTCTTAAGGCCATGTCAGACGAAACGCTTTTCATTAACGGCCGGTTAGCTGTCGAATAATATCAATAAAAGTAGACCTTACCCCTTACATGGCCAGCTGTTCGCATGTAAAATTTGTGTTAATACTAAATCGATGAATGATGACAGTACGCTCGCCCCATTTTGTTCGATATAATTTCCTTCCTATTATCGTTGGGCTAATTGTATCACCTGGCTCTATGGAAATTTCGCGATAGAAGTCACACGATCCCAGAAAAGTTTGATTGGATCGAGAGCAACCAGACGAAACTGTTTTATTTCGACTTCATAGTTACACTGCATCCTTAGGTAGTCTTCCCCAAAAATTGCATTTCATTTTTTACGCCATTTGTCATTATTTTTATCGTTAAAACTCGCTGTTTCCTCAGCTTTTTAACGCCGACTAAGCAATCTATTGCGTCAGAGGTGAAACCCACATAATGTCCTAAAATACTTTAGCAGCATTATTTTTCGAATAACTCCGTGAATCATCGGCCGACGTTAATAATTTCAATAGGTAGTGTAGCAACGATAATTAAGTAAAGCGGGAACAAAACTTAAATCATTTACGTCAAACTTCGCTACGATGTTGCGTGTCAAAAATTAATTATTAAAATCGGCCAACGTTTCACGCCGTTATTCAGAAAAATACTACTGGCACAACTTTTTGTAGGACAACGAACATAAGTGAGTTTTACATGCGATGCGATAAAGTGCTATGTCGGCGCTGAAACGCTGAGAAAAGGGCAACTTTTATCTGGAAAAATATTAACGGATGACATAAAATAAAATGAAATTTTTCGAGAAAGAAGGCAACTTAACGATCCAGTGTAAGTCAAAATAGACAGTTTCGACTGATTGTTATCAATCCAGTGAAACTTTTCTGGGACACGGTGTAGTGAGTTATACGCCGTTTACACGAGAAAGCATAAGTGAAGCATTCATCGAACAAACTTAAAGCAAACTTATAACATACAGTCATTACAGTGTACATGAAGCACACGTCGTGTACTCTTAAAGCTGGCTTGATAAGTTGATAACGGTGTATATTGCAAAAATTCACGAAGCTCTACGTGTGCTCTAAGTTTGCTCTAAGTGTGCTTCATGAATGCTTCACGCATGCTTCATGTATGCTGCCTCGTGTAGCCTAAACGTGGTATTAGTGAGTTACAGACGTGTCGGAGACCGTCCTTGATGTCGGTGGCGTCAGCGGCATCCTCTGCATCTGGCGGCGTGAGGTCCAGGTTGGCCGCCATTGTCTTCGGCTTGCGAGCACGGACGCACAGCAGCTTGGCCAGATAGCGCAGGACGAGCAGACGGGCCCAGCGAGGCACCGGCCTCTCGGCGTCACGGTGATATATTGGAGTCGGTGTACGTCAAAAATGGGAACGATGCCCTGTGTTGTTGAAAGTTGCGCTTGTCAACTTTACATTAAACGAATATATGACGACAAAACCGGGAACGGTAATTTAGGCTTAGGTTTAGGAAATAAGATTAAGGTTAGGGTTAAAAGTAAAGTTATGAATTAAGGTTAGGGATAAAGCTACAGACTGGCATAGGGTTAGGTTTAGGGTTTGTGTAGTGGCGTAGTCTTTCAACGTTCCCGTTTTGTCGTTTCCGGTTTTGACAGGGAACCATTGGAATCACGGTGACGTTCAAGCCCCAGCGTGGAACGGACCTCTCGGCGTCACGGTGATGTAAATTCAGAACGAGTACGGTAAGGCAGACCGACAGAGTCCCGAGCGCCATCGTCATTGTCAAGTATATCACTGCAGATCACCGCAAACCATAAACATCATCGATCTTCAGATCAAAACAACAACCATCCATCAAGCCCAAATTCCACCAGTTCGATTCGCCGCCGACAAGTCGTGCAACTAGCTGTACAACGTTTTGACATGTTGTGGATTTTTTGTGGTTGTTGCAGGCTTTCGATTTTTACGACCTTATTCTACAAATTGTCGTGTGCTGTAGACTTGATTCGTACTAAATTTGTTGTGCAATTTGCTGACCGCTAGGTGTACAACGAATTCGCTAAAAATCGATGCAAATGGAGTTTGGGCTTTTAAAGACGCGGTTGTCACAGACGCAATACGAGCTTGTTACTGTCATGATCTGAACCTGAAGCTGGGGGCAACGTAGAGGTAAGGGCCAGGGCACATCTAGGGTAAAGCAAAATGTTTTGTTTTGTGTGGGCTAAATGTCGACTTTATTTGTGTGCATCAAAAAAGTGGCGGGGTCCAGGGGGAGAAACCATAATCCGGGGCAGGGGGCAATCCCTCCTAAAGCTGGAACATTTGTAGTTTTTAAACGTGCAACGGAAGTCGCAAATTCGCCTGCTTTTTAATATTTGGAAACGGAAAAAATTACAGATGTGTTATTTTGCAAAAAGGACGTTTAATAAGTCGCACTTTGGCATGTGAATGATTACCAGACGGCACTTTATCACCATTAATTTTTTGGAAGAAAGCCGAGGTGGGGCAAGGGCAAGGGCACAGGGGCTCCTGTCCCTTCTCTGACACCCCATGGTCGCAATTATGTCAAAAATAGAACTAGACAGATTACCAGGATGGGCACGTAGACGGGATTAGAAGCCATTGTAGCCAGCCACGGAAATGACCGGAAGTGAGACAAATGCCGCTAATTATTCACAACGCAGTATACACACAGAAACGACGAGAAACGAGCAACCTGCACGGAAACGTCTCATATCAACCTCATCATCATAAGTCGACGGACGATTGGGCGATGGTATGACGTGAATCTGATTCGTGCAAGCAGCGCCGTAGCCTGTAATAAAACTTGTAAGCCTTTTGCCTTCAATGCATAAAATTTTCCTCCCGTCGAAGCCTGCGGCGCCTTACCTTGAGTTTGAGGGGATTGCTCCAAGTACTTAGAAAAATAGACGCCCTTGAATAACGCTTTTATCGCATGCAAGTCAATCTCCATGGCAGTCTTTGTATTAGACTGTACTTCTATACTGTTATGGTGATAGAAAAAACGAAATTTAGTACAGAGTCCACGAAAATACGCCATTTTGATCTTAACATCTAAAAAAATTTTTTTGGGAGGACCCCTCTCCCACACCTCACCCTCTTTGGCGCCTTCGGTGCCTCGACTCGGCTCGCGCATTCGGCGCTCGACTTTGCTCCCCAACTTTAACTCCTGGATCCGCCTATGGCATAAATAAATCCTCATTTAAATTACACAGCTATGAATATGCGTTATATATAGAAATCTTTTTTTTCGAAATAGCGGCAGGTCACATAAGAGAAGTATAAAGAACAGACATTCAACGCAGCCAATACGCTCACATTCGTGTATATAACAAAAAATTCACTTTTTTAATGAGAAGAATAACACAGTAGTAACTACTATCGATAGAGCTGGAGTATCATCTCGTAGTTAATACCGATGACGGGGGTCCGTAGCGAGGTTCGCGGCACGTTCTCTGCGACCATCAGCAAGAAGACGGTGTAAGCGAGCAGCACCGAGATACCGAGCGATATCTTCTCCCCGGCATCGGGCGGCAGACAGAACCCGACCATCACCAGCACAGACCACCGCGGTGCAGCCAGCAGAGATAGCACGCCATGACCAGCACAGACAGCAGGATGCACGGCACGATCACGTTCATGACGTAGAACGTGTAGCGACGGCGCAGATAAAGCGTGTACTCGAGTTACGCTTAGCGTGATCGGAGTCGGGACACTGCACGATCGGGAATGAGTCGGATGCCACTGGCAGACAGCGTGTACTCGACGTACGAGTACCGGGTGTTGGGACAGCATGGGATCACCGTCTCCTGCAGTACAACGAGCTATTAAACCCCACTCAGCTTGCACTGGCACCGTTTTCGTAATGTTCGGCCGCAGTCGTGCGTCATAAAGCAAACGACGGTGCAGTCTATGCCATCTGAGAATTTTACGTGACGTCTGACTAACAGCAGCTGTTAACTTTTTTCTAACTTTTCATTTTGTTGCACGCTAATCTGAAGGAACGCTCCGACCGTTTTTCCTTATCCTAATATAATGTGTAGATTTGTTGTACACTACAGGGTGTGCCAAAAAATGACCCAACTTTTTTGTCAGAACTTCAAGTCTCAACCAAATTTGTTAATTTTTGGCGCACAGATAGCCAAGACGATACAAAAATGTAAGCTACACTCAATGTCCATCTCACTTAGTTTATGTCAGCGCACTGCCGTGTAAAACGCAGATGTTCCATATCGTTGCACAATGCTCAGTTGTTGTGAATATTGTCTCTGTAAAAGTTCTAACGACTTAATTAAGCACACAGTAAACTAATTCAGCAAAATTATGTTTACATGTATTTCCAATTGATCAGAATTTATGCTCAATGTGTACACAATGTCTTAGAGGTGATGCAGGGGCGTCATTTAGGGGGAGATTGGAAGGGTCTACGCCCCTTCAATAATTTACGATTTTTGTTTTTTTCTTGTAAATCTTACCTTTGAAACAGTGTTACTGCTGCAAAAACAATACGTTACGCAGACTCAGACCCCAAGGATCACTGATACTCCCAACGATTTACTGAAATTATATATAAAAAAACTGCAAGCAATTCATTTAATGTTGTATAAACGCTGATGTAATACGGCAAAAATCAAAAAGTATAAGCAAAAACTAATATATTAGCTTAGACATTTTATCTGTTCTCAGTAGCCAGATAAATTTGGTGGAGATTTGACGAAGTTCTGACAAAAACAAGTTGGGTCATTTTTGGCACACCCTGTACAATTTGTTTGTTTGTTGTACGGCGCCAATAAGCATAATGCGACGCTTTACGAAGCTTTGTTTACCGTGGAACGGTAAGAAAATCTGTTTCAAAAAAGAATAAAATTTAGAAAACTTTGACATTTACCTTCCACTGAGCGCGTGTTCTGTAGATGTCCCATTCACCGTTGACTTTAAACTCATGCGTCTGTACCGTGCGATGAGCGCTCGTAATGTTCATTCGAGCGCTAAAACGACACGAAATTTTTTCATTTGCATGTCTAACTAACTAAAGTTCTTCAACTTACCGTATTTCACCCGTAAGACATTCACTGATTTATTTACTTTATTTGTCCAACTTTTGTACGGCATTTCAGACGGTCTTCTGGTGACGAATTTATCACTTGCCTACGTAAAGTCTGTGGCTGTTGAGCATGCAATAAAAACACAAGACTGTGCAAGCATATGTGACGGCATGTGTGCGGGCGTTCATGCAGTAAAAGCGTCTCAGGCGCCGACAGTAAATTGGACAAAACACTGGATAGTAGTTACGGCGCTTGATCGTGACTTTTGACCTATCAGATTTCAAATCCAGAAAACTACTCGTGTTACACCTGCCTTAAAATACGTTTGCAGATATTTCTATCTTAACGTTTGTTTGTTCTAGAGTTTGAAGTCAGTACGGGACAAAAAGACTGGCAAAATGCGTAGAGCGGCCTAGGTCATGAAATGGCCTCATAATAACGCAATATGTTGCAGAACAATCAAAAAATCAAAAAGGCATCAAGGCTAGCAGACCGAGTTCATCACTTCATTGTAGAATTATAAAAATGTTTGGTTACAACATAATATAGGCTTACACACGGTTACTGCTATGCATAGAAAACGTAGTTACGTTCAGTTATGCCACAGTTATTAAGGGTCAATTAGTAAGTTGTTTTTTAACTGCACATCAGCACATCACAGCTGAAATTGCTGCAGAATGGAAAAATAGAAAGAGCTACCAGGAGTGTTATGTGATCGAAGGATGCCCGTTGCTGTTAAAGGGATAATATACAGAACAATGGTAAGGCCGGTATTGATCTATAATTCAGAAACATGGACATTGAAAAGACGTGAAGAAGAACGTTTGGACAGAACCAAAATGAGAATGCTAAGGTAGATTCTCGGCCTTACGTTGAGAGACAAAAAAAGGAATGATGATATCCGTCGCATCCTCGGAGTAGCGTGCATCACAGACAAGGTATGGGAGGCCAGGATGAGATAGTTTGGGCATGTACAACGCCGAGAAGAGAAGGATTGTGTCAGGGAGGCAGACGTACGTGGACAACGGAGTAAGGAAAGACAGAGAAAAAGGTGGATCGACGTCGTGAAGTACAACATGGAGGACTTGCGGGTCGACCTGATGGACGTGGAGAATAGAGCCGAGTGGAGACGGAGAACCCGTGTGGCTGACCCCTCACCTGAGGGATCTAAACCAGCCTGAAGGAGAGAGAGAGAAAAAGAGAGAAAGAAATCAGCACACAATAATAGACCATACTGTGCCAAAATGATTAAAAGCATTTAATTGTTGTGTTAAAAGATTAAAAGAACTTGATAAGTTATTAGGGCTTAATTAGTTTACCTATAGTTTAAATTATGATGGTGCATAAAGTACACGAAAAAAACAAACCGAAAACAGTCAAAATGTATGTATCAGAATAATTTCATTTCACTTAATTAAATTTAATAATTTAACGTCTACACTTTGAACTACTGTTGCATTGCCTATTTAATCACTTCTGTTCTGTCCTCTCTTTTTATCGTCATGGCATACGTATGTTAATTGTTAAGCCCATATCTGCAAAAATTAGGGTTCGAGTTAAGGTTAAAGTTAAAGGTTAAGGTTATGGCTTTTACAGATAAGCGCGCCATAATGTTTACAGATGATATCTAAAGCCTAAAGGCCTAACATACGTAGACTTTTAGGTAACCTGTAGTAAGCCCAAGCGCCAATCTGTATCGGACAAGACTGGTCGTCGAACGGAAAGTATCTGATGTCGATATCGCAAGTCGTTGTAAATACACCGCCAGGTTCCCAATGCACGTGTCCGTCATGGTTCACCAGAATGCGCACCTTTCGAAAATCAGGAGACAGATCTTCGGCACTGCAATGCAGCCGGGAAACCTTAGTGGTGAACTTTCGGAAAAAAAACACATCGCAAGGCATGAGCATGGATACGGGAATAATTAATAACGAATTTCTCAACATTGTAAAAATAGGTTTTAAAGTTTCATCAATTATTTTATGTAGACTACAACCGGCACCGGGGTAGACGTCTTCATCTAAGCTTATCTTTTTTATTTCGATTGGGTTATTGATCAATTGATTGTTTAAATGTTTCACTAATTTAATAATTTTATAAAAAAAAACGAAAATTGATTGTTAAATAATAATTTAAATTTATATTGTCAACACGTTTAATGTTTTTTTTCAGTTCTATCGACATAAAGATTGGATATGAGTATTAGCAGTAGTCCTGTTACAGTAATCGGGAAAAACGATGACGTGAATTCTTTGGAATAATTCAACACTGTGTTTTTCTTCTTTAATCAGTGATCTGCTAATTCATCCAGTTTATAACAGTTTCTTTTTAATGTTCGCCAAATGCTCCTAAGGTGTTTTTGTCAGCAGAGACCCTAAATATTATTTCCTATCAAGTCACCTACCGTCTGTAGACAGTATCCGTCTTTTTTCTTTTATCTTTACCTCAGTCCTCATGGTGTAATTATGTGTAAGGCAAATTTAATCCTAATTTTCAAAACCGCCTCCTAAGACTATGGTCTATCCGTCCCATAGGCCTAATGTAATTGAAGTGCGCGACACATATGCAAACAGTGTCGCGATGACGTTGATGTAGTGGGTGTTGGTAATATGTGAAATTGTGGAATGCGGAATGGGGCGGATAATCTGTGGAATGAAAAGTCTTTACAAAACGTCCTAGCGATTAACTGTTTGATTGCGTAACTTACATAAAGAACTACAAATACTAAGTAAGCCGTATGCGCGATCGCTAGGCTTTAGACATAAGACAAATATGTGTCTGTGCAGCGCGTTATTGTCTTCTATACAAAATATAAACCTACACACGCGTTGTATTCACTGATAGACCTAGTAACTAAGCACAACGGCATTCGTGTTTTTGCGTTTCCACAGTTTTCCCATTCCACAGTTTACTGTAAACGCGAAAATCCGGAGGGGTGGTTATTTTGTGGAATTAGCGTGGTTACGTAATTTTTTGAACTGAACAATCACGTGCATTCTACACTTTTCATTCAACAGATTATCCATTCCATTCCGCATTCCACAATTCCACAGATTACCAACACCCTGATGTTATACATCGTGAGTGACGATGCGCACAAATGACGTTCGCTGAACTGACATGGTGCTGCGTCACGCTCACGTCAACGCAACGCACGACCCAGTTACTTATCTCACAAAGACTATCCTGCAGTTCGGTAAAAGTTAAACTGACCAAGTCTTGACGCTGGCTGCCATCATTCATCATTCTAAGTACGATGCGTTCTTCACGCCACGCCGCAGCTGCTGCAGTCTACTGTAAGCCGTCAGACGAATATTTTCTCAAGTCATTAGCGGCGTTGCTTAAGACGACGAAAATTAGCATTGATATTGCGAATTTAAGCCTGCGAGCTTTATCGTCTGACTCAATTTTCTTGCGGGCTGCAATGAATCTTCATGGTTCTTATTGTAACTTAATTTACAGGCCTAATTATGACAATGTTTATGGAAATTATGGTGCTGAAAATGCCGCGATACTAGTGCTAGAATGGCAGTCTTTGTTGAAATAATTAACAGACACACCGCTGTTAAATACTGGGCACAACAACTGACAAGCGCTAAGAAACTAAAAGCAGTCATCATCTCTGTGGTAGTCTATATGTAGAGGGCCTGACACCAGTTCATCAGTTCTAAAAGGTCTACTAAAACCGAAGTTCATGTACTTGTAAATTCGTAATTCAATCGTTTTTGTATCTGTGAAGAATGTACGTGGGTGCATAGGTCAACTGATCGGCCCTATGCTATGAAATGTCTGTCGTCTGTCTGTCTGTCACGGATGTATTGTGGCTTCGTGGTAGGTCTTACGGCAAAACTTTTTATGCGAATAATTAGCCTGATGTGGTAGTTCGGCGCCTGCAAAATTTAAGCGATTTAATGCAGGGGGAACAGTTGATGTTAAATGTATAAGGTAAAAAATGTGCGTTTTTAACGGAAAACTGGCCGTATCTAAGAAACGGTGAGAAATAGAACCAAGGTTCTTAATGAGCAGTAATAAAAAGTCGCATAAGCCTTTTCACATGACACGAAAATCATTTTGCTGGCCTTGCGACATCCGCGTACGGTCGGTCCTTCCTAACGACGGTTAAGCTTTTTGTTAAAGATACCAATATGAAACGTAACGTGCAGCATATTAATTCCGTTACTGCCGATAATTGCTGCAGGAGATTGCTGATTGTTAAAATAATGTATTAAACGTTAATCGTACGGAATGACTAGCGTATGTAATAGCTGTCTGTGTACCCGTTCATCAGTGCAAGCTCTGGCAGCCAGATTCTGTCCGGCTTCATGACAATGTCTTCCATTCCGTCGAATTCACTCACGTTCCACCGTAGCCGAGTGTCGTACCAGTCCTACACACGCAAGCTACACTATAGCTACACTACACTACACTACACAAGCTTAACTATTACAAAAATATGAAAATAATAAATATAAACATATTTGTTCCAGCGGCTGTCGGCGGCCATTCAACGGAAAATGCGGCTTCTTTACACAGAATTTTCACCACTGAAAAAATGCCGCTGTGGTCTACTTGCTTCAGGCGAACTTCCATTAGGCAAACTAGTTGGCCAACTAGTTGGCAATTAGTTACCAACTATTTAGATTAATGGAAACTGGCTCTTAGCTTTCAATATTTTCATCCTCGAAAATTTAGTGCCGAAGGTTTTTGAAAAATAAAATATAAAAATATAAACCAAAACACAACAAAACATAATTCTGCTCAGCTGTATTACACATGTACAATGCGTTTTTGTTACTTTAAACAGTGCTTTAAAATAAGAATTTAATACTCTCTACGACAAATGTGAACACTTAGTCTAGTTTGGCCAGTGCCATTAATGGCGTTTAATTTACTTGCGGCATTCACACCGCTGTAAATGGTTGTCGGTAAACAGAAAGTTAAGAAAATAGAAGAAAGCGAAACGTAACGTACGCAGATAATAAGTCCGGTTGTAGTCAACACTTGACTTCTTTCGTCCTAAAATGCATAATAACAAAATAATCATTGTTATACTTTGAGAGTTTTTTTAACATTTCGTAATCTTTTTTAACATAACAATTGTTAAAACAAAATAGCATTTAATAACAATCAACGAGCCTATCTACTGTTCGTTTCCACCAATTTCCTTTAATGTCTGCTTTTACATAAGCTTACAGACCTACCGAAATCAGTATGCAATTTTTACAACCATTGAGATTAACTGAATATAATACAATATTATAGCCCAATAAATAATTGACCTACTCAAGCGTGACCTGCTATGTAGTGGTTTTACGTTGTAATCGTAGTTATCGTTCTAGTTATTAAGTTCTAACAACCGCGTTTTTTCTTTCGTTGCATCGTATTCCGAATGAATTTTTGCTACCGCTCGTCAGCGTAGCTTCATTATACCACAACCTAAACCCTACTGAGTTGACCTCCAGAAACAGCTGCGGCAAATCTGTCGATCCGTCTGTTTGTTTGTGGCACGGAAAACGCAAAAAAAGAAACAGTCACGGCCGAAAATGCACAGGTAAAAAATGCGGGAGTAGAAATATTGGCACAGTCCTGCTGCAAAATACAAGAAGCCCAGCTGTCGTTAGAATAACCGACGATAATAGTTGTCAGTGACCGTCTAGGTCATCCAAGTCAATAATTTTCATGTCACTTGAAAGCCAATATGCGAGTTCCTGTTAGTGATCAATAGCAACGTAGGCTTTATCTCGCACCGTTTAGCAACAATACATCCGTGACAGACGACAAACAGACAGACGGGCGACAACTCGTACCATAAGCTCGACGTTACGTAAGTACGGTCAGCTAAAAACGCAGGAATGCAACTGTCGATTCGAGAGTTGCCAGACATGGATATAAATAGAATTTGGAAATCAACCAAACAACACATCTTGTAGAGGCACTGATCACTGTGATCGTGGGTAAAGACAACTGTTTGATGCTCTTGATAATGGCACGAGCGGCGGAATATTTCTACATTCCTTGCAGGGCGTCCATACATCTGACGTCACTGGTGGAATGCATACAGTCGAGTCGAGAAACGAGTCGCTGTCACTAATGACAAGCGCACAAAAACACTGCTTAGCAGCGGCACGACAATAGCTTCTACAAGACAGCTGTAGTTTCTGCATACAAACACCGAGCTATTCAGAATGTCTTCATTCGCTGGTAATCTGCACCAGTACCGATTAGTGCGGCGATGACGCCAACGCTTAACTTTCTAAGGCGCTTAGCGACTGTCGTTTTCGGACGCCGTTCGCACATTCGGCTACTACTACTACTAATACTACTAAGGAGTTAGGCCTAAGTCTTAAATTATAGCAAACGCTTAAATTGGATTAGAAACAGCAGAGACAAATCGGCGATTTTCTGCCTTTGTGCCGACGCGTATACGTCTGCGATGCGATGTGAAACACGTTACAGATACTAGACCTACTGTTAATTTCAGAAATTGTGCACGAGTGGCATCGACATCGATAATATTGATTGATCAAACGAACATTTCCAGAACCAACTGCACGTACAACATCGCTCGTTATTGTGGTATTAGGCTATCGCTGCTGTGCTTCTTAATAGTGGTTGTCTGCCAAAAATGTATTGTGGCTAAACGTTAAGTCATGGAGGAAAACTTTTAAAAGAGTAATTAGCCCTGTGCCTTAAACCTTGGCATGCAAAATTTCAGCGATCTAAAAAATGCAAAAAAGAACATTTTCGAATTTGAGGTTGAATGAGGCAAGTAAAAAATTTAATGGAACACTGGCCATATTTCGGAAACAGTGAGAGATAGGGCTAAGACTACCACTAATCACTAACAAAAAGTGGTTTTAAATAAGAGAGAAATAAGATGAGATAGAAATTATCGAGTCATCGACCTTGGATGTCCTTGAAGGTTAGTACTGCAACAGGAACTATATAGGCTGTAACGTGTCTTCTCCAGCAAGGTCTTTTATTGTGAGAAAAATTTGCGAAACCTGCGTGCCGATATTTGCGTTGGTTATTCACGACTGTAGCTATTTATATCGCCTGGCGAGATGACCACGCGCGACGTCTGTTATAGTAGCGTTGAATGTAGTTTTCGAGAGCAGCGTTCCATTAACATAGCGTGCATGGAACTGTCATCTGTAAGAAATCGCTTTTTCTCAGTGATTGGAAATCGGACGCCGGGCTTCGGACGTAGGCGGTACGGTTGGCTTTCCCTAGCGACAGCTAGGCTATTTGTTTTAAAGCTATTTCAGTCCGAAACTGCGAACTTCGCTGCAGGCGACCAGGCCTTTGAACTCTGAACCTCTGACGAAATCAATTGCAGTAGCAGGTTTTATGAGACGGGAGGTTTCGGGGTTACAAGCAGTCGAATTTGTTGTCGCCAACGGTAGCCGAAGCTTTTTTCCCAACGCGACAACGTCAGCACACTCGACAGAGCAATTGACGGTCTCCCTTCACGCTCCATTATCGAAGTTCGCAGCTGATCGGTTCAGCTAATAACAACTAAATTTTATAATAGTTAATTTTGCACAAATTAACTGTTAATTAAATGTTAATTTTGATTGAAAGCTAACAGTAGTAATTGCCAAAAAATGCATTTTTTTGTTTTTCGGAAAATTTTTATTTAAAAATGCTAATTTTTAGTTAAAAATGCTAACTTTGGGACTGAAAACCCCCATTTCAGAAAAATCAAATTTTTGAGTTTGACCATCTATAATCTTTTTTGTTAAAAATTAGTAGTTATGTGTCGGAATTTTGCTGGAAATTTGCAAAGTCGGAAAATTGCAACTCTACCGCCGCCCCGACTATTTTTTCAACCCACGACGCCGCTGATAGTTGAAATTTGTTACAATTAATCGATCGTTCTAGTGCTAAAATAGTTTACTTTTTTGAGGCCCGGCTGAACTGCTTTTTCTTTAGCCATTTCGGCGCAGTTCACTTTTGAAAGGTGCGCCGCAACTGAAAATCGCAAAAAACACGAATACCCGGTAACGAATCACGCTATAGGTGAGATAGATAGAGACTCGAAGCTTTTACTATAAGATAGCCCCATACGTCTCTAGCTTCTCATTAAGGTCCGGCTGATATAATAATGATGATGATGACGACTGACCAGCCCCTGGATGCGCAGCAGCAGAAACTGTATGCGGACGGTGACAGTGGTGTTGGTGCGGTCGACGCCACGCGCGTCCACGTCGAATTCACCGCCCACCAGATGCCTCAACAGACGCTCTTCTGTACGCACACCCGGCTGTCGATCAGCATCAGCCTCAGCAGCAGCCGACGGCTCTTTGACGTCATACCTGCCTATCACGTTATCAGCACTGCCCCACGAACCTGCATGCACACGTCCATCGACAAGCGTTATACCCCGTTTACACGATCGAGCAAACATCGAGCAAACGTCGAGCAAATGTATTCAAAATACACGTGCTATTGCTCGACGTCTGCTCGATGTTTGCTGCTATATGTTAGCTGGAGGATCCAGCTTGATGTTTGCTCGATCGTGTAAACGGGGTATTAGCGGACCTAGGATTTCGGATTTACGATCGAGAGGTTGCGGGTTCGACTCACGGTAAAGTAATTACTACTAGGATAGGCGACTGTCTGCGGATAAGAAAACCATCTAGGTATATAACCAGCACCAATGTCATGCAACTCAGCTTTACATCCCTCCAAGGTACGTAAATCGAGTACCGACCTGTATGGCTGGGGTTGAGGCAGGGTGCGTTCACCTGTGTCAGGTGGCAGGTAACACTGTGATCCCATGTCAGGTGACCCTCTGTAGGTCGGTGATAGGTTTCCTATTAAAAACTATATATCACTTCTACTTTCACCTTACTTCATATGATGCCATCAATTTGTAATTTTGTATGTATCTATGTGTATGTGATGTATTTTATTTGCCAACAAGAAAAGATGTCACAATCGTAACACAATACGGGCGTGGCTGAACGGAAAAACCCCGGGGACACACTGAAAATTGTGCTGTAAATTAATACGGCTTTTATTAAGTTAATATTTTGTGCTCTTATTAGCCCTTTCGTGTCTGTGCGTTTGTATCAGTAAAGGTATTGTCATTTGGCGATCTCGAATTCTTGCTTCTGTCTGTTGGTTTATAACAGTTTGTCGACAAGATTAGTCTCAGAACTCAAACGTTGTAAACGAGTGTTTGTAAAATTACTGCTCGGAAGAAGTGAAGCTTTGGCCACAAATGATTGATCTGCGTAATCAGCGTACATACCATTTGATATTAATTTGATCTACATCGCGGCCCATGCACTGCATCATCTTGTATCATTTGACAACTGCCACATCGTTCTGGTCGGGATTGAAATGACAGATTGCAACTGATGTTATCGGGTTGCGTCGAAAGGGCAAACTCTAGTCGCCTCAAATTTGAAAGCGCACACTGCACATTTTCTATCATATTTAATCAAATTTATTTGGATGGCGTAATTAATTTTTATTATTAATTATTTATAATAATTAATTATTATAAATCATTATTATTATTGTTTTTGTTGCTGCTGCTACTGCCACAGTCTTCCTCGCTGTTTTACAAGTAAATGATATTTCAAAATTAAGCATTTTTTATCAGTTAAAACATCTTTTGGCATATTGCTTAACGTCGCCTACTTGTCGTCAGTTATTATGCACGAGACTGAATCTCACCTTGAGTAGTCGGTTGTAAGACGTAGATGAGAAAGAAAACAATCCACAGCCGGAGACCACTGATCATTTCCCGCTGAAACAAAACAACAATCATTACGCCTACATTGTGACAAAATACTCGCATTCTAACGCCAAGCTCTCTCCAGATTGATTGCACATGCGCCGTTCGGAAGTAATGTCGGTAGAAATATGCGACAAATTTCGAGTGGTTCAGGGTGCGAATAGTCCGCGTCACCGATATAAAGTTTATATCGGTTTATACAAAAACCCCAGCTGTCGCCAGAGAAGTCACTAAGGAAGACGCGCTTATGATCCTACAGTTTCTGTTGCAGTACTGACCTTAAAGGTCATCCAGTCGATGATTTTCATCTCATTTGAAAGGGCGCATGCGATTAACTATTAGTGATCAATAGCAACTTAAGCCCTATCTCGCACCGTGTAGCCACAATACATCTGTAACAGATAGACGGACGAACAGACAGACAAACGACAAACACATGTCCATAGACGAGCTTCACAGCATAGCTGTAATGCGTCACAGAATCAATGACACTGGCACTAAATAAATGAAAAAATTGTCAAAATGATATTGTAATTCGGCAGCGGCAAAGCGTTTCGGTGTTAAAATGTAACTCACAGTTTTGTATTTAGTTAGTTACATGCGATACAGAAAAACTTGTCACGCAACAGAGTGGCATCATGAAAACATATCATCTCAGGTACAGAAGAGTGGAAATGGATTAGGACTGATAAAGATGCGCCCGAAATTCGATATTGCGCTCGACCGAGCGTGATTCATCGCACGGATATCGGTAGCGACGGACGACCCGGTTGACACGACTTTCGCATAAACATTCGTTAAATCACTTCACTTCTAGGCGCACAGATGCCACGAATCGTCACGGGAGTTGAACGGCGACGACCATGCTGCAACTCTATAATACTCGATGTAGAGCTGGCCACGGACCACTTATTTGACCCATACCATTTCAGATCCACTGGCTTATATATCGATGACTTAATAATTTAACTTTAGTGTAAAAAAGTTTTGCTTGAAATTAATCAGTGATGTTTTAGATTAAGGCCTGCGATTTGACCAATCAAAATTTATTTAAACTGTGCAAAATAATACGTGCAAATAATATAAAATCAAAGGCAGCCGCAGCAGGTAAGAAAAAAGCTCGTCTTAAAGAGAGATCTGTACTAGTAGATAGTGTGGTTCTAGTCGATATATCCGACCGAATGCTTAGTTATGCAGCGCATCAATTTATTGTTATTCACTTGCGCACGATCGGCAGTATCATACCGACTGATGAAGTAAGATGATGGCCGAGTTACCTTCAGTATACGACACTACTTAGCAGCGGCAAATGCAGCATTAAGCAACAACCATTAGCAGGTGTCATTAGGTTTCCTTGAGCTCAGTAATCGCGGTAGGTCTTCGTCTGTGATCGATTCTTTTCTGCAATGTCTACGCAGTCGGCATCATCGCTGTGTCCTCCCGCTAGGCCTTCAGCGCCGCTTTTTCTGCATTAGAAGCGCTTTTGATGACAAATAGCGGCAGCTCACATGCGAACGACGTCTGTCGCAAACTGCGTTTATTAACGACCGCAGCTGTATTTTGCAAGACACGATGAAAACTCTTTTGATAAATTGAGCAAACCGTATAGGAGTCTTACAAGGTGTTTAAACATATAGCGGTAGTTGTCGCATAAAAGACTTAGGCTATGTCATTTCAGCCAATAACTTATCTGCTCCAGTGAACTTTCTATAACATGAAAATGTTCTTTTTCGTCTGTAAAGTTCTTTGTCAGCTTGTAAATGTGTGCCTTTTAGTGTATCTATACCCTATTAGTTGACACCCCAAGTAGGCGCTTACAAACTTGCAAATAACTTAAATTTTGTTGCGGGGGATATTGCATCAAAACTGCAATAAAAAAACAACTAGAAAGCAGTCATAGTCCGCAGGTACCTCCGCCAAGGCAAAGCTATTCGCCAGGTGGCGTCACCATCTTCGGTTTTGCAGCGGTTCCCTTATGCCCCCTTTAACGCAATGGTAACGAAAATTTCAAAGTAATCCAGAATCCAGGATTCCTGTTGGATCATGCCCAAAATTGAATCACTTGTAGTTTATGCCATGCCCGACATACCCTTAAAATTTCAGAAAGATCCATCCATAACTTTTAGAGTTATCTTGCTGACTCACAGACAAACAAACAAAAACCGGCAAAAACATTACTTCCTTGGCGGAGGTAATAAATTCAAACTGTGCCATTCTGTATTAATGTAATTCGTTTGCGGAGTTCAAGATTGTTGCAGTGAAAACAAAATTACGCGGAGTCGGCGACAATTATCTTTGGTTGTATATATGTATACGCGGTTACGTGGGACAAAATGCAAGCATCGCAACAATGCGCCCCCGCAATTTTAACAAAGTAGCAATCGCGATCACACCTGATCTGTAATCAACGCAAAACTGTTTCACGCCGAAATCGTTGCGTCAACCGCGGACAAACTCTTTGTTTTTTTCTGTCGTTTTAAAAGTCATTGTCGTGAATCATAGATGAAGAAAATGCTTAGAAAACGTTTAGAACGTTGATAAAAACGCTAGCCCTAATTTGTTTAACTTTTTGCCTAAAACCTAATGCTTTAGATGCAGTATAAATAGAACTAGAGAAAAAAAACTTTATTCAATTTCAGTTACACCGTGTGGTCATAAAACCAAGTATCACTAATAAACTACCACCACTATAGCATATTAATTGTGTCTTTATAATAAATGTGCTTCTCGACGTTTTTGGTGGAATTTGCAATAAACGTTATTAAATACAAAACGCTGGAAAAATAAAAAAAGAACGTTAAAAAACGTTTATTACATCCATGTCGTGAATTACTGTCCCGGTGCGGCTGGTGAGGTTGCAGAGGCTGCGGGAAAACTGACTGAATCGGATGTCTCGAGGCAAGACGACTGAGCGAATTACAGCGCCAACCAATCGTCATGCACGCACCTGCCGGCGCTATAGTTACGCCGAGTAATTACTTCGCCGCAACGCAAAACACAGTTTGATACATAAAAACGCGAGTATAACAGACACCTCTTTTATCGCTTTTCCGAACATTCTTTAATGCATGCAAGATGATGCAGCACACACTCTTTGCCTACTTTTTAGACGCTATCTAAAATATTTTACGTCTCGTGCTACTAGCACGCCGAACGCGCTCGAGGTTACTACAGTTAACGCGCTCTATAAATTACTTACTTACGTACTTACTTACTTACTATCTTTGTGTTTTGGCCGTTGTATCTCTTGTATCAGCTGCGTTCGTTGCGTTTGTTGCGTAGGGCCTACTTTTCTTGCGTTCGTTGCGTTGCGTGACGTTGAATGGATGTGAACAGGCTTTAGTCCTAGCGCAGCGCTGTTCATGAGACCCAAGATGCTTCCATAAGCTACATGCAACCAAAGGAAGTCTTCGTCCTATCGCAGAGAAATACCGCAGCCCAGCCAGCTGTGCACTGGGAACTTTTTTCTTGCAGATAGTACTGTAGTCGTCTATCTTCGTTGAATTTTGTCTGTCCAGTGCAATGCATAGCATTGGACAGAGTATAAAATCACTTTTGTGTCCGTGCGTCCGTGCGTGCG
>Ga0209367_1001898_pt1 | contig 26797 bp, 23 predicted proteins | sample WorMetLIZISLAND2_FD_187412 | JGI IMG/M metagenome (GOLD analysis project Ga0209367, IMG submission 187412) | Marine gutless worms symbiont microbial communities from Max Planck institute for Marine Microbiology, Germany - Olavius geniculatus... ... | reverse complement strand
GGAGAAGCCTGTCGCCGGGGTGCAGCCCCGGAAGCAAACGTTGACCAGAAACCAATTACTTCTCTCGTAATGACTAATTTCAAATATGTCAAATTTCAGATATGGACAAAAGCTAAAACCTTCTGTCGTGCTCCTACGTCGAGATTTAGCTCTGTCATAATTCAATGCAAATCAAAATTAGTCAACAAAAAGGTAAACAAAACATAGCCTTGCACAACGAATATATAATTCTTAGTTATATTTCGAATTTCGAGGAAGTAAATAAATATTCTACGATAGGAGCCACGCAATCGGTTGTGGTGTACGTGTTATTTTACTAAAATTACAGCAAAAAGGGCAAGTTCTTGAACGATTTTCAAACAGTTATTTAAGTTTTAATAGTTATAATATAAGACATAGTTTTTAAACGGCTGCTGTACTTGATTTAGTAGAAATCTTTCAATACCCTTACCTTACCTATGTCTGGTTATATTTTCATCCGCTCTGATGAAGAATAAGTTAGGAATCAAGCTACTAGCCTACCATTAATTCTAAATTTCGGCACAGAGAAGAATTTGCTTAGTTAGTCTTAATTATATTTTTAATCTTGTTGTTATTAAGTCAGGAGAAGTTCTATGCACTGGAAACAAGTTCCAAATGTGACTTTCTTATCATTATTATTGGAACTGTTACAAAGTCGGTGCACCTTTATTGTGTCTTAATGATAGAGATGTGTGAACAATGTATGTTTGTAGCAAAAATGTCTGTCGGGGAGCAACCGTGTTACACACTCATCAATTTACCAACAGATTCAGAACCTCCAAATGAAATGCAGCTTAAACAGGATCTTGGTGAGCTCCAATAATTTTTTCGTATTTCTTTGTTTTTACATTAATAATAATAAGTTTATTTTTGTCATGGCATCAGAAAAGGAAAGAATGATATTTCAAATAAGCTACAGTGTTGTCATTTGCTATTGTGTCCAGAACATAAAATTTCGAGTTGTGAAATATGCTGGTGCAATTGTGTTTTGTAGGTTACAAAATGTGAATCTTTAGTTGTTGTTGCTGTTCTTTTATTACCCTTTATCTTTATGTTTCTTTAGCTGTCTGCTTGTTCTGTGTGTTTTTTTAATATTTTGAATAAATAAGCAAATACCGTTATTTGATTGTTATCGATGACAGAGCATGGTGACTTGCGTACAAAGACGGAAGCACTGAAGCGAGTGATTCAGATGATGCTCAACGGAGAGAAGATGCAGTCACTCCTGATGACTGTCATACGCTTCGTGATGCCGCTGCAGGACCACACCATCAAGAAGATGCTGCTTGTCTTCTGGGAGGTTGTGCCCAAGTACACTGCCGATGGAAAGATGCTGCACGAGATGATACTCGTCTGTGATGCTTACCGCAAGGTGTGTAGTATCTTTGGATTGCAAAATTTGTGTTTTTTACTAGAAATTTATTTTTCACAGTCAGGTATGTAACTGTACCATTTACAGATTACCATTTTCTTTTAGCCGATGGATATATTTTCACAGAACTGTCAGTAATATTTTTATAGTTATCATTTGACTGCTTCTTTTTCTCTCATTTTTTTACTGTGAATGTCGATAGTATTTTGCATGTGTGCATTGTGTTCTGTTATTGATGATTTGAATGTATTTCAGAGAGTATTGCAGAGTTATATCATCCGAAGACCGTAATAGCACTGTCACTAGTAATAATAGATTTCTAGCATGTCTCAATGGCTTGTAGTTGTGAATGCTGCTAAACAGGTACTCAACAGTTAAGTAGTATACTGTTCATTTGACAGTGTTCTTGACTTGAAATGATGGTGAAAGTCATTTATTTGAAACAAATGCTGCAGTCGGCAAACAGCCAGTTTTCCTTTTTTTGGGCCACCCTATGGAATGAGCTTTTATCTGGCATTACTTTTTCACTTTCATTGTCGATCTTTAGGCAGCGTCTAAATTTTCTTGTTGCAGTCTCGTATTGTTCTTGCTTGACATTTTCTGCACATTGTTCTAGAAATGATATTTTTAGTTGGGCCACATTGTGGTGATGTAATGGCAGGACTTGCAGCATCCGAATGAATTCATCCGTGGCTCGACTTTACGGTTTCTGTGCAAGTTAAAGGAGCCGGAGCTATTAGAACCGCTGATGCCTGCTATACGAGCTTGCCTCGAACATCGTCACTCATATGTGAGACGCAACGCCGTCCTTGCAATCTACACCATATACCGGTACGTGACCTCTCATCAGATTGTATACAAAATTGCATTGCTCACTTACAATTCAGCAACCGCAGTATTTGTCAGAACCCATTCGTCTTTACGAGACTCTAAGACAGCTACGACCTCGCGGTGCCAACATCCTGCAGTACAGTCCAGCAGTTTTCAATTTTTCTAGGAGTGCTTTCTGCCATGCTTCACTCACAATCTGGGACAATCTGCCCGAAACTGTTATTTCTGACATAACTGTATCTACTGTCACCTTCAAATCTAGGCTTAAAACTGCTCTATACAGTCGTGCGTTTCTCCACTGACACGTGACCTTATCCGCACTTGAGATTCTTCACGTTGTGAAAGACCTAACGTGCATTATAAACCCAGTATAATAATAATAATAATAATCTCATGTTGCTTATTTGATGGTTGTTAAATGGTTGTGAGACTTTTTAGTATTGCATCTGGTATTCCACTGCTGTCTTCCTCGGAGTAATTTTCATTTGCCATTTGATGTCAATAGCAGCATAACAAATGAAGATTGTAATTTGGTGGATTAATTTAGTTTATTTCTCAGTTCATTGTTTTTAACAGCTATGCATTTATCCAGATGCGGCTTGTGTTATTTGATATACTGAGGTCAGCTTCTGATAGTGTTTATGTGCTACTGTAGCTAAACTATGGACTGTGGCAGATGCAGTCATTAACCGATTTCTGTGTTGTAAAATGTTTTCAGGAACTTTGACTTTCTAATTCCTGATGCACCGGAGTTAATCGCCAATTTTCTGGATGGCGAACAAGATGCATCATGTAAACGAAATGCGTTTATGATGCTGATACATGCTGACCAGGTAGGTGCTGTGTTTTCGTATATAATTGTATATGTGTATTTTGAAGTCTGCCGTTCTGTGTAATTTCACGTAAGTTGCATTTTCTTCAGTGATGATTGATTGAGCCGCAGAAAAAACTTTTGGTCTACGAAACCTGATGTAGCAACTCTAAATGTTCATCTAGGGGATTTGTAGTAGGCCTAACTCCAGAAACAATCCTACTTAAATAATAACCAGCAGCAGTAGTAGTATTAGTTACAATAGCAACAGCGCTAGGGTGGTCCACATTTTTCACTTTTCATTTTGTCACGAGGCACCCTTGCAAATTGTTCTACCTTATGAGCAAAAAATGTCAAAAAAGTTTTACCCAAATCATTGCATATTAACTGGTCACTACCAGCTTTCCAAAGAACTCTTATCGCAGGCCCTGTAAAATTTTTGTACTTTTGTTGTTACTAATCTTAATTTTATGTAAAAGCCCCTTAGTTCATTTTCTGTGAGATGTTTTTACAGAATTTATACCATAATTAATAATTTATATAAGCCCGTGAAGCAGTGGCGACAATGTTGAGTTCTGAATCAGAAGCAGATTGTCAGAGTGGTGATGACGACGATTTCGTCTGTACACCAGAGTTGCCATCAGCCAAAGTTGACATCAGAACTCCAACACGAGCCCGAAAGTCTGCAGTTAAACAGATTGTTAGTCCAAATGTCGCAGCTGCTCTTGACCGCACGAAAATCAGTGACAGAAAAGCAGCAATGGTGCTTTCATCTGCAGCTGAGAGCCTCGGGCAAGATGCAGTGGAGTTCAGCATCAGCCGGTCTACCACACGCCGACGTCGCATCACCAGTAGAAAGCAGATGGCAGCTGAAATTATGATGAAGTTCAATCCACTGGTCCCGATAGTGGTTCACTGGGACGGCAAGTTGTTGCCCGATCTTACTGGACACGAGTCAGTTGATCGGCTTCCAGTTGTAGCTACAGGTAATAAAGTACAGCAACTACTTGGTGTGCCAAAGCTTGCATCAGGGACAGGGCAGGCAATGGCTGCAGCTGTCTGTGAAATCCTGCAGGCATGGAGCTTGACTGACAAAGTAGCAGGCATGCGCTTCGACACCACTGCATCGAATACCGGTCACAAGAATGGTGCATGTCCTTTGATTGAGCAGCTACTGAGAAAGCAGCTCCTATACTTTGCCTGTAGACATCACATTTTTGAACTTGTGCTGGAAACTGTGTTCAGTGTTCAGATGAAGCCATCAAGCAGCCCAGATATCTTCATCTTCAAGAGGTTCCAGTCTCAGTGGTCATTTATTGACACTACAGACTACAGAACTGTTGTCGACGACGAGTATGCTGTGGACGCTGTCAGAAATGTCAAAGACCACATCATCGCATTTGCTGAAGAGCAGCTTTCTACCCATCTGCCACGAGATGACTACAGAGAACTGTTGGAGATCACAATCCTCTTTCAGGGTGGTACGCCATCTCGTGGCATTCACATCATGGCTCCAGGGGCACTTCATAAAGCCCGATGGATGGCAAAAGCCATTTATGCCATAAAGATCTGGATGTTTGCAAAGCAGTTTAAGCTCACAAAGGCAGAAGACAGCGCGTTACGAGACGTGGCCATATTTGTGTCGTCGCTGTATGTGAAAGCTTGGTTTCAGCACCTGCGACAGATATGTGGTTTCTCAAAGATGTCAGTAAATACAAATCCGTGAATGAGAAGGTATCAAAGGCTGCTTTCAAGAAGTTTGCTGGTCATCTTTGGTACCTTGGTGAAGAATTCGTAGCTCTTGCATTCTTTGGCAGAAATGTAACTTGTGATGAGAAGCGCCAGATGGTTGAGGCCCTTCAATCAGAAGGAAACGAGGATATCTCAAAGAGAGTGCTGAATATTGAAAAAGACACCATCGAGGAGAAGAATCTGCATGATTTTGTAACATCAAACACTACTAGATTTTTCAACATCTTGGGAATGGACTCGCACTTCTTGGATGCAGACTCTGAAACATGGCATCAGTATGATGGATACCTTTCTGCTGAGGAAACGGCTAAGTCGATCATCGTCACAAATGACACAGCAGAGCGCGGGATGGCGCTGATTGAAGAGTATAACACTCTGCACACATGTGACGAAGAACAGAAACAGTACCTGCTACTTGCAGTGAGTGAGCACTGCAGACGTTATCCAGACTTCAAAAAATCTACACTAGTGGAGCGTGCATCATCAAAATGAACAGATTTGGTTACTTCATTACTGCAACTGAATTACTCGACAGAAAACAATGGTATAAAATCAACAACTATGACATGTGGGACACTGTAGCTGTCTGGTATAGATGATTAAAATTGATTATAAATAGAAGAATATGCACTGCAATCCATGAATCTTGTGCGATTGATTGGCAGAAATTGGTAAGGCTTGTAGCGACCTCTAAATTACAAGCAAGTTTTACCAAATTTTGCGTGAAAATTTATTTTCATATGCAGAACAATATGGACAGGTGCCACATTGAAATTTAACAACTTATTTTTTTCTATTGTAATGTGGACCACCCTAAACAGCGCAATAATACGATAATACATATCGGCAGTAGTAGAATTAGAATTAGGTCGTTGCTCTTCGGTGTAATTTGTACCTACGTTAGCCAGTGCATTAAGTAGTCCTGTTTGGCATGTTGTTTTGGTGATGCTATGAGTAATTGTGCTTGTGGTTGATGCAGGATCGAGCACTGAACTATCTGAGTAACTGCATCGACCAGGTACACACGTTTGGCGACATCTTACAGCTGGTTATTGTCGAACTTATCTACAAGGTTTGTGGCTTTTTCAGCACAAGTTGCTGCTAGTATTGTATCAATGAATTAAAGTGATTTGCAGGTTTCTAATAGGGACAGTAGAAAATGATGACAAAAAATGGCAAAAGCAGAGCAAAAATTTGATAAAATTAGCAAAAATCACAGCATCAAATTACAAGCCTGAATACCATTATATGGTTTTTATAACTCAACATCTAGTGCTGACGACTGTCATTACATGCAGTGCAGGGTTTTCATGAGTAAAATTTTGTTGCTGTTAAAATACATATTTTTACAATGACATTATGCTTACATATTGGGCTACTGAGTAACAAAGCACATTCATGAACTTTTTAGCAGAGGCAAAGGTAGATATTTTTGCATTAAAATCACACAATAAAGTGCAACTTATGCTGATCAAAACAAAAAAAAATCTTGTAAAAATGCAAAATTGCGGCATTTTGGCGAAGTCACAGCATTTGACAAAAATCACGGTTTCCCTGATTACTGTGTTTCCGCGATTTTCTACTGTCCCTGGTTTTTAGGCAGACATCAGTTTGCTTAGTCAGTTTGCTTAGTTCTTCTGTACTCGTGTTGAATGCATGAAAATTTCTGGTCAGCAGAAACTCCAGATTTAGCAACGTTTAAACTTTACTTTGTGGATGGATTCTTTGTACAACCAGGCTTTGGTGATATAAGAAGCTGTGATGAAAAATTGATTATTAATGAAAGCTGTTCCTGTATGTTCTGGGTTATCTCATTCTGGCCACCCTTCCATAGGATGGTGCGGTGAGTACCGCTGAAAGCTGTGGCATATACTGCCAAGTAGTGTGATACACAAGCCCCATAGGCATGGTCTTATTGGTCTGGCAGTGTAAGCTGGTCTTTTTCTAATAGATGAGGAAATGAAATCATTGCCGTCTTAAGCCCGAATTCCATAACGCAGACTTTGCGATTTTCACCGAAACTTTCCTGTGGTGAAAGTCACGGACACAAATCATGAAAGTCCATGACGCAAATCATTTCATCGACTTTCATGATTTGTGTCTGCCGCGGGACTTTGTCGCCGACTTTCCCCGTGTATTGTAACGGACTAAATTCCATCAGAGCGACAAAAAAATGCGACAGAAACGGGTTTGTCGCGGACTTGTCACTGACTTTGTCGCAAACATCTTGACATGTGGAGATGGTTTGTGTCCGCGACTTTCATGATTTGTGTTGGCAACTTTTGCCGAAATTTCATGATTTTATGATTTGTCACCGTTTGAGTCCGCAACTTTCAAGACCTGTGTCCACGATATTTCACTGCAGGGAAGTTTTGGTGAAAGTCGGTGTAATGGAATTTGGGCTTTATGGGCTATATGGCTAGAAAGGGTGTTGTTTTTTAGGTGCTATATTTTTGTATAGAGGATGCATCTTTGTGCTTACCTTGTACGATAGAATGGGGAGACTTTGAACCATTGGGTTCCTTTGAACAACCAGCTGTGATATAATGTGTCTTCTGAATATGTTCAAAAGTCATGCCACGATATTCTTTCATTACATAACAAATGTAATGTAAAGTTTTTCCTAAGTCATGAGGCCCATAGAGGCACTGATCTCTGCTTCCTTAGCCCTCAGCCAGACGCCAGTTTACATTGCAAGATCACAGATACAGGGCTAGCACATTGCGCAGTGTGCCTGTTTACATTCCAGCTTTTGCCAGTACTGATTGTGCCCACCTGCCAAGGGATGGCCAGGCTGAGTTACCTGGGTGATTGGTGACATACCAAGATGGTTTGCCCACCTGCCAACATATTTGGCTGAAACTATCAAAATGCAAATGATCATATGTCCATGTAAGTAAAACGTGTATTGTGGAGAGATGTTTGCGTGCAGGTTTGTCATGCGAATCCGTCGGAGCGAGCTCGGTTTATTCGGTGTATTTACAACCTGTTGAACTCGTCAAGTCCTGCAGTTCGTTATGAGGCTGCTGGAACTCTGGTCACGTTGTCCAGTGCACCAACTGCTGTCAAGGTGGGCACCAAGTTTGTCTGTAGGTTGGACAGGCTGTTGAATAGTGTTCTTGAGAAGTCGGCTGTAATTGCATAATGTGTAAATGTGTTATGGCCATTTCACACCTACGACTGTTGAGTTGAGCCGCATTAACATCGTAGGGGTGAACTGGAATTGCAGACACGACTGAACTGCTGTGATCCAGTTTTCAATTCCATAACCATTAAGATGTTCTGTCATTCGTTAATGTTGATCTCTGTTGGTGACAATTCAACAATGTCGTTAGCATTGTGATGTCGTGCCGCTGCGCACAGGCCTAGCGTTGTTGAATCATAACCCTGCTAGCCACCTAGCTGAGCAGCAAATTGGAAACTTGTCTGGTGACTGTTTTCACACCTATGAAGTCGACATGATGCAACAACTGAGTCATAGACCTTGTGAATTGGGCATTATTCTTAGATTATGCACATGCCAGTTAGTTTAGTCCAGGGGTCTCTAACTCATTTGTGGGTGCGGGCCACACCTCAAGATATCATTCAGTCAGTGGGCCGCATTGTTTTAGAGATGAACAAATGCAGTAATTAATACAAATGACAAAAATATAATATAGTTACTTTTACAGTATAGTTCAGAAATAAAATAATCGCAAATGAGAAAAATAGTAATTTTGCTGGGTTACTAAAAGAACAAGATACCCAATTCAACAATGTCGTTAGCATTGTGATGTCGTGCCGCTGCGCACAGGCCTCGCGTTGTTGAATCATAACCCTGCTAGCCAATAATGTGTTGCGGGCCACAAATAATGCCTTCACGGGCCGCATGCGGCCCACGGGCTGCGAGTTTGAGACCCCTGGTTTAGTCTGTGGGTTGTTGTTTGTTGCATGAGGCTAGAACAGCAATGTGCCAGGCCCTCACTAGAGGAGGCTGTTTTATGCTGATAATGAATGATGAATATAACGTGAAATGATTACAGTTCTGTTGTGACGTATTTGAACTGTACTTGTGTGTATCTTGATACGTTTTCATTCAGTTCTTCTTATTCTGAGTTACTACACTACAGCACCGTGATATATATTCCATCCTCTGTTCTACTTTCACACCATGTATTTATATCTTATTCTGATCTCTGCAATGTTGAAGGTAGAAGTAGACAGATGTGCAATTCGTTATCTTTTGTGCTTTTATTTACGATGCAGTATTGCCTTGTGTTGGCATGTATTGTTTACAATTGCAGAATATTGACAACAGTAATTGGTCATGGTCAGAAATGTTGCTGCTGTTTGTTGTGCTGTGTAGGCTGCTGCGAGCTGTTACATTGAGTTGATAGTTAAGGAGAGCGACAATAACGTTAAGCTCATCGTTCTCGATCGGCTAATTGCCCTGCGTGAGGCACCGGCTCACGAGAAGATCCTGCAGGTATTGTCCGATCATTTGCTTCACAGAACTGCCATATTTTATCGGCTATTTCAAGTTTTTCATTTTAGCCACAGGTTAGGCCAGGTTGAAGTTATTTTCTGACAGTAGACCGAAGCAGGTTGTTTTTTTTCAAGTTTTTGAATGTAGCTTGACTTGACAGAGTGAACAATGTGTGTAGACTTTGTTTTGCTGTGCAGGAACTTGTGATGGATATTTTGAGGGTGTTGTCTGCTCCTGACCTCGAAGTTCGCAAGAAGACTCTTAGCCTTGCTCTCGATCTTGTGTCATCCCGAAACATAGAAGAGGCAAGTTCAGTCTAAATATTACCGTTTATTTTTTATGCGCGTCAGCAGAATGATTCGTGCGTCTTAGCCATTGTCTAGGCGTCCATCCGTGTGTCTGTCCATCTGTCACACTCGTGATCTGCATCAAAACGGTGTGAGCTAGAATCACAAAATTTCACTGTTGGCTGCCCCAAGGACTCTAGTTAATCATGACAAAATTTTGTGCCTGTGGTGCAGGGGTTTCCCTCAAACAAGTTCATCAAATAGGGGTACCCCCACCTAAAAAGACGTTATTTTGCCGTTATTGGCTCGTATAGTGTGAAAACGGTTGCAAATAGGTACAGACGTGCTGCTTATCATAACAAGCACTTGTGACAGGATTTTTGGATTTATCAAAATCGGTGATTTTGAATGACCTTGAACCCCCAAAAAGGGGTTTTTAGTGAATTTTCCACAATTTTTGGTTGCAGTGCACATATCAACAGTAAATTGTGATGAATGGTTGGAGATAGACCAAGACAACCTTTATATGAAATTTTCAGCATTAACGTAGATTTTAGCAGTTCAGGTCCTGACCCCGGCACCATCTTGTGTCCGACCATCTCCTGATTGGAAACGCGCTCGTGGTCGACCTCTTATCACTTGGATCCATCATATCTGTCGAGACACGGGAATATCAGTGACCGACGCTCTACAGCTGGCAGAAGATCGCTCTTTCTGGCGACAAATCGCAACGGCGGAATGCTACAGCTGAACACTTCGCGTCGATGATGATGATGATGAGGTCCTGACCCCCTAGGTTCAAGGAGGCCAGTGTAGGCAGGCGTCGAAGACGGCTACTCACCTAAAAGTGGTTATATAACCGCTATTGGCTCGCATAGCGTGAAAACGGTTGCAGATAGGCAGAGACATGCTGCTTATCATAACAATCAACAGTGACAAGCTTTTTATTGGTGTGAACATCGATGACCTTGAATGACCTACAGCAGTCATCTTAAGCTTAGCTGTTTTCGTTGCTATAATAACTGAACCGGCAGTCTGAGATGTGTAGCTAGCAGGCTGATGTTGGCTGTTGGTGGTCTGTCAGATGGTGCTTGTGCTGAAGAAGGAGGTTGTCAAGACCAACAATGCGATGGAACATGAGGACACCGGCAAATATCGACAGCTGCTTGTGCGCAGCTTGCACCAGTGCAGTGTCAAGTTTGCCGACGTGGCTTCCACTGTCATTCCAGTGGTACGGCCAATCGCTTTTATTTCCGAACACCTGTTGATTTAAGTTTCTATATTGCATGCTTCAGCTAACTAACTTAATTAACTTACGCATTGAAATAGCTGACTTTTTTGCACTATTTTATGTTCAGGTTTTTATCGATAGTTGTTAGCAAATTAACTAGGAGAGCTAGACAGTCAGTTTGGATTGTCGTTGTCATCTTTCACCAATCGAAGCAGACCGCTAGTTTGACGTGTGCAGTGTTTGCGTGTACGTGCAGTTGATAGAGTTCCTGAGTGACCAGAACGAGCTGGCAGCTGCTGATGTTCTTGTGTTTGTACGTGAAGCAACTCAGCGCTTTGAACAGCTTCGACCGGTCATCATCTCGAAGCTGCTCGATACGTTCCCCTCCATCAAGTCTCTCAAGTAAGTCACATAATTTTGTTATACACCATGTCTCAGATGGAAAATGCCACAAGTTTTACGATAACTTTTATCTAGTTGTGGTTGGATTTAGTAATTCTTTCACCATTGCATTTAGTGATAAACAGATTAACAAAAGCATTGAAGCAACCTGTCATCAAAACTGTAATGGCTTTTTTATCCCGGACTTAATGCAGTGTTGCAGCCAAAAGATTTGATCGTGACAATATAAAAATATGCCAAATAGCAGGTTGTTGTTATTTTTAAAATATGATACAAGGTTTAGTGTTAACAGAATGCAAGTTAGATAAGATGTTACTGATAATTATTTTTAAGTGTGTCATGTAAGTCTATGTGAAATTATGAAAGAATTGATGACTTGATACTTTTCGCTTGCCTGTAGTTATTAAGTAAGTAAGTAAGCAGTTCACTGAACTGTACATTGATTGTATTGTGATTGCGGTTGATTAGATAATTAAACAGAGAATTGATTTTTGCTCTGTGACATAGGATCCATCGGTCTGCAATGTGGATACTCGGCGAGTATTGTACAACTCGCGAGGACATTCAAAGTGTAATGACACTTATTCGGCAATCACTTGGCGAGGTTGCTGTTTTTTGTGTTTCATTGGTCATTTTATCTAGTGCAGTGTTGTTTAACACTTAATACAGCTATACAACAACTACAGCAGTAAATTTTGTAGCTTACAGGCATCAAAAGGTTCTACAAGTGTTATAGTGTCACAGATATTATAGATGCCCAACAGAACGTTTTTATATAGCATTTCAAAATGTCACTGGAGCACGTTAGATTTGTAGATAGTCGAGCCATTCTTCTGTGATGCGCATTCAGTCAATCAGTGAGTCATTTATTACGCCAAAAGTAGCATGATAAATGTACAAATTACACATAAAATCATAAAAGTACGATACAAAAAGCTAAACTGAATGTCCACAGCGAATAAGATGCAGATTGAGATTTGTGTATCTCTACTTGAATTTACTTTGATTCAGTATAAATTTCATTCGGTAATTATCTTGTTACATGGTTTTTCATGGTGTGTAGATAAATGCGGAGTATGCCATGCCAGTAATGCAATCAGTGTACGCCTTTAAATTTACGAACTAACTAACTAACTACGTATCGAATCAATTCAATTTATTTGGTTAATGTTTGGTTGCATTGACGATGTTGATCAGATCCCAATAGTAGATGATGAGTTGAAGAAGGCGGCTGGTGACGAAAAAGAGGAGGATATTCAGATGATTCAAGGTGTGGTCCAGAAACTCGTCACGGCTGATGGAACCTATGCCTCGCAGAGTGCTTTCAGCGCTGCGTTGCCGGTGAAAAAGGACCAAGTCCGGTTCGTAATTTTGCTTGCTTTTATTCATGCTACTTTCTTAACACAAGAAACCATGTGCTTTTTTGTCCTGGAAATTTGTGGAGAAAGGGTTTTGTGTGTTCTGTGTAGGCTTTTGTTCTGAGTGTTGCGTATATCTCTTATACTGCTAAGACTTTGTTTTTAGGAAATAGCAATTGCAGCTTGATTAGTATTTTAGGGTTTAGAGCAACGTGCAATAGCTTTAAACTTTTTTATAGGAGAATTGACAGATTTTATCATAAAATTGCTGGGTCTTTTTTTGTACTACGCTTATTAATTGTTGATTTTCTGTGAATGCAACCAGTAGATTTGTAACAATAAAGGCGTATGATTAAACAGATGCAGATACAAATGCTGCTTGAACTTGGCATTTTTCATTCTCTGACGCTTGAAGGCGGGGAAAATGTAATTACAGAAACTACGTAAATCTTCATTTTTTGCTGTTACTGCATAATTGTGAAGTGCAGTTTGTTGACATGCTTATCTATGTGTATCATCTGACAGGCCTCCACTGAGGCAGTTCCTAATGGATGGTGACTTCTTCATAGGAGCATCTCTATCAACTACTCTGACCAAACTCGCACTGCGCTATGTTTCACAGACTCCAGACAAACGCAGGCAGAATGTACGCTTCAGTTTTTGTGTTGATTTGTGGATCTTACGTCTCAGCTAGAGTGCTCAGATGATTAATTTTTTAATGGTGTGATTAATTATTTCAGCAGCACATTGATTGCAGTTTTAACACATGTCTGTTTTATGTTAGAGTTAAACTAACAAATGGCGTAATGCCATAGATAATAATTAACAGTGAAACGTCAGGAATAAGAGGAATGTACATAACCCCAACTTCACAGTATGTATGCACAGCATGGTGATGCAACAGAAGGTTGATTTTGAAGCTTTGTTTTGACAAGTAACCAACATCGAAGCAGAGATCTGCAAGTTTCTGGCGCACATAGTCTTCGCTAAATGCCTACCCACTGCTAGTGTAATAACTGAAATCCTAGCCATAGTAATAGTAAACAAAGGTTAAAGGTGGTGTTATGGCTCTTAATGGGAAGCCCATCTCCATCTCAGGGCTACGGAGCGTCACCTGCCATATGGGATCACACAGTGTTACCTGCCACCCGACACAGGTGAACGTGCCCCAACTTAACCGCAGCCAGATAGGCTGGTACTCGATTTACTTACCTCAGAGGGGTAGAAGACTGAGTTGACCTTGGCGGGTGGTTAGATACCGAGATGGTTTACCTGCCTACAGGTACTTGACTTAAGTCTGATGTGCAGTAACTTTGACACACTGTGGTGCCACCGTATTACCACCAAGTATGTATGTGTAGTACATTTTATAACAATCTACACTGTGTCAACTGTAACTTGTAAACCAACTGTCAGAGTTTGATAATTTTTGGACAACTTGCCATCAAATGACCATTCAATTTCCCACCTCACCTAACGTTTGTTTCTGCAGTACCTGGGAAAAGCACAGCCAGCGAAATATCACTTTTTTATCCAATGCGATGTGATTGCTTAGTTAACATAACGCGTAAAAACATGTTTTGTTCACATTTCTGACTGATATTTCAACTTATTTAATAGCCAGTTGTGTCGGAAATATTTCTGCCAAATATTATTAAAATCTGCTAATTTTTATTCAAGGCACGATCGATAATGTTGGGGATGTTTTTTTCAGGTTTTCTGTTTATTTCAACACATATTTCGCTTGATCTGCTTTCCCTAGGTAATGCAGAAGCATACATTGGGTGAGGTGGGAAACTGAATGGTTATTTGATGGCAAGTTGTGTCAGGAATATTTGTACCAAAAATTATCAAAATCTGATAGTTGGTTTTCAAGTTACAGTCGAAAATGTCGGGGATACTTTTTTTGAGACATGTTTGTTGCTGAATATTGTACATCATCGAGTATGTTATTCATGTTGTTGCAGGCATTCCTTGCAGAGGCCATGTTGATAATGGCTACAGTCATTCACTTGGGCAAATCGGGTTTGCCATCAAAGGTATTTGAGGCATTGTTATGTGTTACGTGTGATTTTACTGCTACCTTTGTTTTGATCAAGTTGTTTGGATATTGTAGCTTCTGCTTTGTAATTCTTTTTTTCCACTGTGGTATATGGCAGTTTCAGTATCTTCAGTAACAGTTCTACTGTTCGTCATTATGAACGTCTTCTGTAGCGCTGAGATATATTTGTACAAACTCATGTTTTTTTTCTCTTGGAATTGCTCCAGGTTAGGCCAAGTTACTAGGAAGAATTTTCAGAATAATGGCACAACACTAAAATGCTGATTATTTCACATTTTGGCATAGTTGTTTCCACCGAATTGAAGCATTGAAACTAGTTATGCTTTTCAGTCAGTTGATTTGCCTCCATGTGATGACTCGGAACACTGTGAACGAATGCTGATGAAATTTTGTGGAGTGATCTTAATGGCTTGATGAGCAATTTTTTTGTGATTTTGGTGATCATAAATTGTTTTGTGCATTCTGGATCATTGCATTAAGTCCTTTGTAGTTTGTTGCCATTCTTGTCGGAGGTTTCATTGCTTGTGGTATTTGTTTTCTATTCAGTACAGTTGTGCATGTGTCGGTGCATTGTTGCTGTTGTCAGCCGATAACCGACGATGACGTTGATCGTATTGCGACGTGCATTCGTGTGCTGGCCGACCAGTCTCCTCTCATGTTTCACATCTTCAACGACAAGTGCCGCCAGTCACTCTCTGTCATGCTGTCTGTCAAGGCCAACGAAGAGAAAGAATTTCTGAAGGTCTGCAGTCGTCCTGTGCCCTGTTTATGCAGCGATAGCGGTGTACGAATAGATCCAAGCCACTGACATTAATTGAATATTGATTTTAGCATTTATAGGTTCAAGGAATTGGGAAGTTTTTCGTGCAGTAGTAATGAGAGTGTCGTAACCTGCGCATTGTACATGAGTCACTGATAATCCTGTTTTACTGTCACTGTCATATGCATTATGCTTTTCTTCTATGTACATGTGTGCTTAATCACTTGTCTGTCTCAGTTTACGACATTGTTTCTGTCGTATATTTGTGATAGCATCAATGGATTTTAACTAAGCTTTTGTTGCTTGTTGGCTGAAAGATCGCAAAATTCGACAGTGTCTGCAGAGTTGTCACCCTACGATGACCGAATTGGTGTTTTAACGTCCGAATAAGTTTGATGGACTCCAGTAGTGTTGAACGAAGTGTGGACAGTTGAAGCTGAGGTGTTAAGCGACTTGAGCCTGAGCTAGCTGCTGCTAACGTTGGATACGTTGTGCATCATTTGATGCCATTCTGTGCACAGAGTCGAGAGAAGAAGTACGTCCGGGTCCAGGCCGATGATCCCGTTAGTTTCTTGCAACTGACGAGCCAGAATGACCTCGGCACCACTGAGGTCAGTTCCCTCACTAGACAACTAACTCTTTGTCACATTGTGCATTGAAGAAGCAGTGTAAGAGATAGTTATGAAAACATTGATTATCAGCCGTGTATATTTTTTTCTATGATTATTGGCTAGAATGACATTGAGGCAGTTGTCAGACAACTGTGCAGTCCTTTGCTGCATTATGCATTTAATTTGTAGTCTGATAGTTTTGACGAGTTGTTGACAGTATGTATTGCAGTATGTAATGTAGATTCTGCTTGTGTTTCCATTTGGCAGAACATGTTTGACCTGACCTTGTCACAAGCTCTGGGGTTCAGCAACAAGAAGGAATCTGACATTGCAACCTCATCTAAACTGAACAAGGTTATTTTTCTCATTTTTACAACTAGTAATGAAATAAAATTTACGTATTGCTGTCAGTTGCAGAATGTAAGATTGGGATGTTCTGTATTCTGTGTTACATTTACACATTGTTTTATTGTGTGCGTAAAAATGTAAAGTTCTACCCAAGCCATATTGTGCGTAGAGTGGCACTGATCATCATTTTCTTAGCCCTCAGCAAGACACCAGTTTACGCTGCATGACCATGCTAAAGTGATGCGGCATTACGTGATGTGCCTACTTACGGCCCAGCTTTTCACCCAACACCCATGAGCTGAGTAGACTTGGGTGCAGTTATGTAATTGGTGGAAATATTGAATTGTTTGTTATGTCTCTACCATCCATTGGTAGGCAGTGGCAAATGCATTGTGTTGATGTCATTCATTCATCCACATTTGCATGCATGCATATGTGTGTGTTCATTCAAGTGTGATGTTGGTCTCACGAGCTATGTGTAGTTAGCCATAAACAGGAATGGGTTTGAGGCCAGCATCTTCAAGGCAACTGATCTCTAAGGCCAAAGCCATTGGTCCTCAAGGACACAAAAGTGGCCTTTGAGGCCAAAGCTATTCCTCTCTCTTCTGGGTTGTTCTTGAGGACCCCATCCCTGGCCATAATGACAACGAAATTGTTGTTATTAATACTGTTGTTAGCGTAAACATCTTCATGTGTGTGTTATGATGTCATATGCAGGTGACGCAGTTGACTGGTTTCTCTGACCCAGTCTATGCCGAGGCCTACGTTCACGTCAACCAATACGACATTGTTCTTGACGTGCTGGTTGTTAATCAGACCAATGACACTCTGCAGAACCTGACAGTCGAACTGGCTACCTTAGGTCAGTCAGCTGTTTTACAGCTCATGGTTTATGCATCACAGGCTGCGCGGTAGTGCAGCACTGTTGTGTGCCCAGCCATTTCAATGGGAGATCCCTTACACCGTATTGTAAACCGAACAGTTTTTTTTACATAAATCTCTTTTTACTCCTCGCACGCTACGTTTCTAATGTAGTGAAGAGGAGTACATGAGATCAGTGTAATATTGAGGACCAACCGACCGATGACCGACCTCTGTTCCTGGAAGAGCTTTCCTGGAAGAAATTCAAATGGCTATATCTCAGCAACCAATCATCTGATTCACTTCCGGTTTGGTTCTAGAGTGGTGTTGTTGGGGTCGGCTAATTTAACAGTGCCACTTATACTTACGACCAACTGACCCTCATTGTCCTGGCAATGAAATTTGGGACAAAATGGGCTATAACTCGGCTTCTGCAAGAGATATCTGCAAGATTTTTGCGTGTATTGAGGTTTTCGGGGATGGGCCGTCGAATGCTGCAAACCACATTTTTCCTTAACCGACCCCCGTTGCCATGGCCACAAAATTTGAGACAAAATGGGCTACAACACGGCTTCTGTAAAAGATGTGTCTCGGATCTTTAGTTGCAGTTGTAGTGGTAGCAATACTGTAGTAGTAGTAGTAGTATTGGTGTTCAGTGTGCGTGGAGTATTAGATTGGTTACAATCTAAAGTATTTCTTGTTCATTTTGAGTTTACTAACAGTGTGCAGCATTAGGGTTAGTAATTGAAGAACTCTAAACTGGGAAGCTCACTGAGCAGCTGTTTCTGTCTTTAAGTACTCATTTTTTCCGACCCCTTTCTCTGGCTGGATTCTCCATATTTTTTTATTTTGCATTTTTATCTCATGTTGCCATTGGCTGTTTATGATTTGCTTTCCGACGTAGTGCATTATTATACAAGTAGTATTGTATTATATTGTGAATTAAGGTGATTCTTGAACCAAACAGTATACAGGACAGATGCCTTCCTGTTCCCATTTCAACTATGTTAAAGTGCTGAATGGGTAATGTCTCTGAACAAAATTAGTAATAGTGGAAGTTAGTTATATAGTGTTGTAATATTAGATGGATGTGGTGAGTGTTTTGCTGTGGTGCATGTCACGTCATGCAGGTGACCTGAAACTGGTTGAGAAGCCGCAGCCAATTGTAATGAGTCCTCATGACTTCACCAACATCAAGGCCAGTGTCAAAGTTGCTTCCACTGAAAACGGCATCATATTTGGAAACATTGGTACGTTCAGCTGTATGCGTATATTTGTGTCTGAATTTTTGCACGCTAAAGCAGCTACTGCTTTCGGTGCATCTTAGCCATCGCAATTCTGTCTGTCTGTTCGTCTGTCTGTCATACGGGTGGATCAGTCAAAAGCGGTGCAAGCTAGAATCACCAAATCTTCACCGTCGGCTGCCTGGAAGACTCTAGTTTTAGGAATCGTAAAGCTTTTCCATAAATTCAAAGGGGGTAACCCCAAACGAGGGCGCTAAATGAGAGGGGGTGGGCCAGATTTGCGATTTTTGGCCAGTAAGTCACTGTATCTCAGTAACGGTGCGAGATAAGGCCTAGGTTACTATTAATCACTAATAGGAAGGCGTACACTGGCTACACTGGCTCTCGATTGTGGATTTTTTTGGCGATTTCGGGCTGCGACACAAGTCTATATCATTCACAAGGTGGCACCGCGGAACTATCATTATGCGATCCAGATAGTGAATTTGGCATTTATGTATTAACTTAGCGTGAACACCCCAATTTTCAGCTAAACTACTGAACCGGAACTGCTATAGGCTTTCGTGCGTCTTGTGAGCATTAGCTCAAATTTCTTGTTTGATTTGTGTTAATTAGCTGAGGGAGGATGATGTTGCTGTTTTCTTTTTATTTTACATGTTTATGCTACATTCTTTTGAATTAAATCAAATTTTTTGTCAACCAAATCACCCAATTTTAGTTTCACATGCTGCTGTTGCTGTCGCTGTCATTTTGTTTAGTAACTTTTGTACACACAAAGTTACAGCTTCAGAGATATGTTCTCTATAATACAGACTACAGATTAATGGCAAATCATCCTATCTGTTGTTGATGGCATTTCAAACAAATTGAAAACTGCCTAATCCAATTGCATTCTTATTTTCGGGTTACATGACGTTGATACGAGGAAAATTTCAACCCCCAAATTTTTACCCAATCGAACCTATGGCACTGGGTGAGAGAAGGTTATATCTATCAATGATATCATGGTTTGGCTGTATTACCATTTACCTATTGGTTGTTGATGTCGATACTGTGTGACTGTCAGTGTACGACACGTCGGGGGCTGCAAGTGACAGGAACAGCGTGGTGTTGAACGACATCCACATCGACATAATGGACTACATCGTGCCGGCGTCATGCACTGACACAGAGTTCCGACAGATGTGGGCCGAGTTTGAGTGGGAGAACAAAGTGGCCGTCAACACAAACATCAGCGACCTGCACGAATACCTCGACCACATCATTCAGTGCACCAACATGAAGTGCCTCACGCCAGAGAAGGTCGATGAATATTTCAGTATTGTGAATAAATTGTTTTTTGTACTTTGCTGGCTTTCAGATGTTCAAGCTTATCGGCTTTTGTTTGTATATTTGTTTGTTTTGTTTGAATCGTGATGCATGATTCTTTCTATGATCTCAATTTGTTTGTTGCATTTTGTTTTTTTTTGCTTACCATCGGTTTTTGTTCATTATGCCAAACTGCCTTCTGAGGTTACTGAGCTGTCAGAGTTTTAAGCTCATATGCTTGTTTTTTCATGTCTCCTTTTCTGCGGTGTTCTAGCTAGACACATCAGATTGCTAGAATATTACAGTGGTGGGGCCACTGAATTTGAAAGAGTTTGGAGAGTTCTGTTTGTCAGAATACTATTAATTTATGTTGTCCTAGTTTGTCATAAATGCATCATCAATGACAATAGTAAGAAAGCAATTGAAGTTTATAGTTTTTTTCTGACACGGATGGACTGCTAATTACCTAGTTGCACCATACTGAATGACGAAAACAATATGTGTACGCACCCATTATTTGGCAAACCAGGTTCATCTTCTACATGTTTATTACTTATGGTTATAACGGCAATACAGTAATATAAAAGTGATGGTGTTTGCAGGCATTGCATGGTGACTGTGGCTTCATGGCTGCTAACCTGTATGCTCGGTCAATATTTGGTGAGGATGCGCTGGCAAATCTGAGCATAGAACGTTTGACCCTGCAGCCGGACTCAACTGTCACAGGACACATCCGTATCCGTGCCAAGAGTCAGGTCAGCATGTAATGTGTGAATGAGGTGTCTGCAGTTAAAGATGAAAGGTAAAGGTGGTGTATAGCTCTTAACATAGCTATGGAGCATCACGTGCCGTATGGGATCACAGAGTGTTAGCTGCCACCCCTACACAGCCACCTTAACCCTAGCCAGACAGGCTGGTAGGCTACTTGATTTATCCATCCAGATGGATGGAAGGCTGAGTTGATGGAAGGCTGTGTTAGTTGTATATCCAGATGGTTTACCTGTCTGTGACTGTGTAGTAGCCATGTGATAGCGACTTGATTGGTAGTCGATCCTCTGTATTGTTAGTCTGACACCAACCAAGGTTATAATGTTTGTTTTTGCTGTCTTGTAGTGAGCATCTATCAGTTGCATTTAAACTGCATTTTAGATAATTATAATAATCCAATTAATAGTTGATTGGTATGTAGTCAGTTACTGTGTGTCTGTTTGATAGACTATGTATCATCAAAAACTAAACCATGTCAGTTGAGTTCAGTTATGTCGCTTTGTATGCATCTTTTTATTTGACTGATAGCTGTTACGTGTTGTGAAGCAAATGTCACACTGTTTTACTCATATGTGGTGATATGTCTGCAGGGCATGGCACTGAGTATGGGTGACAAAATCAACTTATCACAGAAGAAGAACAAAGTAGAGGCTACAACAAAATAGCTGCTGATTCCGGACTTACTTAACATTTTGGCGTGGAGATAATTGTGAAGCTAAATAGTTTGGATGGACACATGCTGGTACGGTTGGACAGTGTGTTTCGCTAGAAAATATGCAGCCATCTGCTTTGAGCTGTGCTGCCCCTCCGCCCTTTGGCTTTTTAAACTGAAACTTGGCTTCATGGTTATTTGTGCACCAATTTTTGGTTTTCTATCTTCGTTTGCAAGCTAGGAGCCCATTCATAACAAGGAAGATCTATAGTGCAGCCTGTCATGATGGTCACATAATATCATCAGTTATCAGTTGCTCAGATAATACATAATGGTGCCTCATCTAATTGTGGTTGATAGATTTTTTCCTGCTCAGTGATGCATTCGTACATTTCCATCGCGAGTCATTCTGTATGCAATTTTTTGCTCCAGTGTATGTCCGCTTTCATACATTTCCCCATTTTTGTTGGAACTCCCTGTTCTTTTTTGGGATACAGGGCACAGCTTCCAGAATCCAGAATCAGTGGTTATAGGTGTTACTTGGGACAGAAAGTTATTGAAAATTTATATGCGATGAATTATTGGCTGTCCAGTTTCTGCCTTCGTGGACATTGTCATTATTGAATCTGCCCTCTAATTTTTGCACTTGTGTCTCGTGCTGTAATTAGAGGAAATTACTAGGTGCAGAATCAGGATTTAGTGTCAGAATAGCTCACACATTAATTCCCACACATTTTCTATTACTTAAATTTTCTTTTTGTGTGTGCAGCAGTTTGTATTATTTGTCATCATTCAAGCAAGATATGGTTGTGCTTGACATGAACATTTTGCTGAGCTTATAAATTATAGTCCGTGGTGATAATAATTAGCCACTGGCGTTGTGGCTCCTGCGTCTATTGACCAATAACGCATAGCTGTTGCCACTGCATTGTCTCAGTAGTTTTGGAAATGTGTAAAGTGTGTAGTTAATTAGACAAGAGTATTGTTCTGTACTGATGCTCTTATTGTACAGGGTGGGCCAAAAAATGTGCCACTTTACTTTTGTCCATATCTTCACCAAAAATCAACCAATTTTCAGAATTCTTTTAATGGTGCATTATGTGGACGATTAGCAATGAAGTGATTATTGAATATCCCGCCACACGTTAACTGTGTCGCTAGACTACCTTGTGAAATACAAATGCAAGAAAAACTAACGATAATATAGACAGCAAGCATGTCAATAAACAAAATACACTTTCGACCAAAAATGCAGTGAATGATCTGTACGATGCTACACTTTATTAGATCCGTTTCTTTGGATATCTGGTGTATTGAACGATATGTTTGTTTCTGGCCTTTGTGGTTTAACAAGCCTACCATTTCATCCACAATGATCACGTTCTCTTCAGTACATGTATGCTTCAGTCTGCCGGTCTCATGCCGTTGGTCGGTGCCGCATGTTTCCAAAATCATCTTAATAACATTCCCATGCTTTCCCTGTTGCAGTTTATCTTGAAAAATTTTGCCATTATTTTCCAAAAACTTTTTTTTCAAACCGTTACAAGTTTTTAATCAGAGCCTTGTCTCCACTGCTAAATGGCACATTACATCACCAGTATATTTTCAGTGCATTAAAAATTATCATTATCATCTGCTTTTGTTTACAAACATCAGAAATGTACATAAAACTAAACATAATTTAATTTTTGTATAAAAATTAGTGAAACCTGTTTCAGAGTATGATTTTTTGGCATATGTATTGTAGTGATTTTGGTGATTTTTGAGAAGTGTGGTGGGATATTTATCAACAGCTTTATTGCTAATTGTCCACAGTATGTGACAGTGAAAGAATTTTGAAAATCGGTCAATAATTGGCAAAGATATAGACAAAGGTAAAGTGGCATGTTTTATGGCCCACGGTGTAGATATAACACAGTAAATATTTTGTCATTAAGTTGTACTGTATTACTAAAAAGTGTTGCTTGCCAAGTAAGGTTTGCAATTAAATGTTGCTGTAGTACATTTGGGTATTACATACATTGTACTCTTTACATTCAGTCTGCTATTCCTTTGTTTAGTCCTTCAGCACTGTTGGTTTGGTTACTGGAAAGGCTTCTCACCTATAAAGACCCTGCTCTAGCAATTCTCAGAAGTTCAGTTTTTAGTTTTTTTGTCTTACCTAGAGTTAGTTAGAGAAACTTATCAACTGAGAACTGACTTTGTTGTAGGCTGTATTGTAGCAGTACTGATGTTATATAGCCTGCCACTAATTACTGGAATTCATAAATCCACAGCATAAACAGTTTGTTTCATTCAGTTTATGTTTTAGTATGTTTCAGAGTAGTTACTCTGTATTTTATGCTGTGCTTGTTTTTAATTCCAGTTGATAAGTTTCTCTGACTAACTCCAGGTAAGACAAAAAAAAACTCTAGATCATCATTACCCGATGAAGTCAATATTAGCTTGTGCTGATTGCTTACGTCTTTTACTCCGGGATGGGTTAATGAACCATAAAAATGCTCGGACAAACAGTTTCAGTGTTTCAGAGTAGTTACCCTGTATTTTATACTGCGTTCCATTCGGATCGTGAACTCATGTTCACGAGAAGCGGAAACTGGTGATCACGATCATGAGCATCCCAAACACTGGAAATAAATTTTTTTTGGCGGGAAACGATGCAAACGAAGTAAACAAAGTCATAAAATGCAGTAAACACCGGATCTGTCCTAATAGCTTTTCCACTTGAATACGCGTACTAATTTTAAAGTAACCTAATTTTAGTCCGAACCACAATCCTACTTAAGTTAACACTAAAATTGCTGGGTGAGAAAGTTATGCACAATTTGAACCTTTCCGCACTGCCTACAGGCATCAGCTGCGACTGCGAGTGTCATTCGCTCTAGGCCTACATACGGTGACCTATATCTTACACTTAGATTACAGAAAAACTCGTATATTCACAATAATGTGTCGTGCAGCATGTTGATTACCAAAAAATAGCCGTTTATTACAAATTATTGCATTTTACGACTTTGTTCACTTCGTTTCTGTTGTTTCCCGCCAATTTATTTCGTTTGTCACAAAAATGGAGGTAGTCACCAGAATCACGAGTTCACGACTTGTGTTCACGAGTTTACTGCGTGTTTGGGACAGAATCGATCTCATGATCACGGTGAACACGAGTTCACGATCCCAATGGAACGCAGCATTAAGACTAGTTATAGGCCGAACGGGAAAAAGTCAGCATAGTTTCAGTTACATTGCACACAGCACATCCATTAGAAGTGACTAAAGGCTAACGCGTCGATGACAAGAGAACGACGTGATGTCCTCGCTGTCTTCGAGGTCGAGGACAGACAGTCCTCGAGGACCCCTACTGCTGGTTTACTCTACTCTTTATCTCGGCTCTAAGCAGTGGCGTATTTAGGATTTGGCAAAGGGGGGGCATGGCGAGCGCGTGGAGCGCGAGCCTATAGCGGGGGTCTGAGAGCGGAGCCCCCAGCGGAGTCCAGGGGCAGAGCGCTTGGTCGGAGGGGTCAGGGGCGCGAAGCCCCCTGAAGCTGAAACACTTTTTGCTTTTGAACGTTCAATGGAAGCCGCAAATTCGCTCATTTTTTTCTGAAATTCGGAAACGCAGAAAATCAGCATCATATCAGATGCAATCTCACATGGCGATTTTAATCGCATATTGTATCGGTATGAAAAAAGACCAACAAACATTGTTGAATTTTGCAATTCTTGCTGGAAAACGGCAAAAATGCACCTTTTCATATAAAGGGGCCTTTAAAAATTTTCATAGTCGGGCCAAAGGGGGGGCATCGCACCGTGCCCCCCTCTAAATACGCCACTGGCTCTAAGCACTCTAAATATCCTGGCACATTTGCGGGCAGCCAGTAGGATGTGAGATCGGCAGTTGGCAATGATCATATTTTACGTGAGACCATAGAGCCAAGTCATCGTGTCTAGTCATCCTTCTTTGTTGTTGCGCCGCCGTTTAGCCTCTTCCTTCTTCTTTTCCAGCATCATCTTCCGGCGTAGCTGGCGTTTCTTCTCCAGTTCTGGGAACAGAGTCCGCCTCGGTATATAGTGATCGGCGAGCACTCCGGGCCGTACGACGGTCGGTGTGGGTATCTCACTGCGGGCGTCGATGTCGACTAGTTTGTGCCAAGTTGCGCGGTAGAGCTGGTCGTCGTGCACGTGCGTGAAGACATACTTGTACCACTCGCTCTCATGCCAGTAGACCGCCATCTCCGGCGCGCCGCAGTATGCTCGACCCATGTCGGAGTGGTTGACCGCGGCTTGTCCCAGGGCCCGCGGCAGAAAGCCCGTGATGTAGGCGTCATCGACCCAGCGGAACCGGACGTAGAAAGACACGCGGTACATGGCGACGGCAGTGTCTGTAGTTAGGACGAAGCCCATCCCCGAGCAGTAGACTGGGTACAGGTCGTCCGGCAGCTCGTCGCGCGGTATACCTTCACACCGACAGTAATGGCCAGTTCACACCTATACGACGCCGACGCAACTCAACTGTCGGCGATAGTCGGAGATAGTTGAATTGCGTCGAGGTCGTAGGTGCAAACACACTAGTCGCGAGTCGCGTTTGTTGTATGTGAAATAAGGATCACTCTGCTTACCCCACTTGCCTTGGCGCAGTACGTGCATGCGCCACCAGACCAGACAGATGATGAGACGGTGTCTGAAGCCGTGTGCGTACAGATCGCTGAGGTGTTTGAGCAGGGCGAACATGTTGACGAAGACGTCGTCGTCACACTTCATGACGTAGACGGCGCGACTGCAGTAAGTCGCTATCCACTTCAGAGCCGCCACGCCTTTGTACGACAAGTTTCTGTATACACATGAAACCAACTGACTGCAAAACGCAACACAACTAGAAGACCAGCGCCTAGAGGGCAAATTTCGGAAACTTTCTAAGAAGATCTTAACGTGGCGGAAATTTATCGGACATTTCCACAATGTTGGCCACCGCCAAGATTGATATTCAATCGTTTGTTCTAGTAGCCATGCAGAAAGTTCTGATGCTAAAAAATTCCACGTTTCTGATTAAAATAAAGTCGAGCAAAAATGAGCAAAAGTCAGTTCAAATATTTGATGTCAGGGATGTTTTAAGACACAATGTATAGGGGCCTAAGCCTCTTATTACTGTTTGTAACTCGTGCTAAGAGGCGCTGTTTGAGCGACCTGTAGGTGTCAAGGAAGTCTTCCTGGACGATGTCGTTGTACCGAGTCGCCTCGAAGTCGAGCGCATCCTGCAGCCAGGCGGCTTTGTCACTGCGCCCCACGACGAACACAGTCCTGATGGTGAAATCAGGATAGTGCGACTGCAGCGCCCAGGTCGCCCTGACCCTGGCTCTTTGGGCGAAGTGCTCGACGGCCGTGTGAACGTAGTTCAACAGGAACACGTCGGCGCCTCGACACAGATCGGGACAGTTGATGATGTAGTTGAACGGGTGCGGGTTGACAACTGGGCCACTCGTGTCAACCATGATATCACCGCGTTCATCCACCGGCCTCGGCTGCAGCCACGATCATCATCATCATCATCGACAACCGTGGGCTCAATGCCCGTTGGTGTCTGACGCCATTCTTACTATCGCTGCCCACCGCTGCCTATCTAGGGCAGCGTGGCTTAACTCCTGCAGGGTTGTCCCAC
>Ga0209367_1001896_pt1 | contig 26804 bp, 19 predicted proteins | sample WorMetLIZISLAND2_FD_187412 | JGI IMG/M metagenome (GOLD analysis project Ga0209367, IMG submission 187412) | Marine gutless worms symbiont microbial communities from Max Planck institute for Marine Microbiology, Germany - Olavius geniculatus... ... | reverse complement strand
CCGTCGCCAACGCCACACGCGCCTATGGCCGATGTGTATTATGGTCCCGATGGGCCGAGTCCAAGTGATATGCGATTTTCGAAACTATAACTACTGAACTGGAAATGCTGTAGGCTTTCGCGCGTCTCGTGAGCTTTGCTCAAATTTCTTGTTTATATTTAATTTTTTAAAACAGACGAATGTCTATGTGAATGACATTATTTGCAAGTTAGAGGTCTCTGGTTATGGATGTCGCATTGCAGGGAAATATGTTGGAATTTTGATGTATGCTGATGATCTACTGTTGATTTCTGCTTGAAATTGTGATCTGAGAAATATGAGAAATGATTGAAATGTGTGAAGGAGAAATGGCCTGGTTGGATATGTGTTTTAATGTTAATAGGCCTAAGTCATGTCTGCTTAGGTGTGGTCCTAGATACAAGAAGCCATGTGTTGCTATTTTACTAAATGGTTATTTACTTCGTGAATGGTCGACAGTCAAGTACTTGGGTGTTACTTTTGAAAGTGGCTTGAAACTTAGTCTTACTTGCAGCCAAGAGAATGAAGTTTTTTTAGAGCTTTTAATTATATATATGCCTGTGTTGGGTCCACTGCCTCTCCAATGTTATTGTCATTCACTTCATACTTATTGTTTGCCGATTTTATTATATGGTCTTGAAGCTGTTACCATTTCTGATCGCCAAACCCTGTATGTTACTTGGAAAACTGCCTTGTATAAAATCTTTAAATTAAACGATGAGGTTAATTTGTTGTATGTGCAATATTGTCTTGGTATAATGCCTATATCCTATGTATTTGATTTATGCAGATTATGTTTTCTGTTTAAACAAAGTACTCATATTATTTCTGTTCACAATATGTTTTACAATGTGTTTGGTTTTATTGAGTTTAACAAATTATGTTTAGTTTATTTTGTAGGTAGGCTAAATTTTCTCACGGACATTTTAAAGCTTTTGTTTGGTATGCTTTTTATGTCTGTATAACTTCGGTTTTTTGTTTGTCTTACTTTCTGTCTGTCTGTGTCACTCTACACTGCTTTTGTGTGAATAAAGATTATCATATCTGATCATGATTGTAAATGATGTCGTTGTATCTACTGTACACTGTTTTAATTGATGTGACTTCAGTCAGAATTTTCATGATTCAGGTTTTGTTACCAGTTCAAAAACGTTTTAATGACTAAACATGCAGTTAGTTGTTAATTCCCACAGCTGTACTTTCAGTCATTTTTCAGTTTTTTCTCTAAATTATTATAACCACAATCTGATGTTTTGGAAGTCGCATCAAGCCACTTGGGCCTGTTATCAATGACGTGTTGATACTACTACTACTACTACTACTGCTACTGTTACTGTTACTGTTACTACTACTAGTACAGTGTGTAGTAATTGTTGCAGGTAACGTGGATCAGGAGCGCTGTGGTGTAGTGGTTGCACCGCTGACAGCAAGAAATGCTCAGAACCCAACTGTTGAACGTAACACCCACCACGGCAGCAGTGAGGAAGTGACTGTCGATGGCAATGCACTTGGTAGCTATATAAATTAAAATTACTTACTTACTTGCAAGGATTTTTGTCTTTGGTTTAACTCTTTATCTATGTAAACAATAGGAAACTGTTTACTTACTTACTCGCCGCGTGATGTGGTCTTGGTCCATTGTGGTGTTTGTTTGATTTCTGTGCTGCCGTCTCGTTACTGTCAGAAATCCAAAATATTTTGCTGAATGGTAAAATGTTTTATTTAATTGAAGCTTTAGTACAGTACACTGTGTTTAGAAAAGAACACCCACTCATGTTTTCTGTTGTATCCCTGTGGAAAATGCTTAGATTTGCAAAAAAAAATTTCAGGGAATGTTTACTAGGAAACAAGTATTCAGAAAATGGAGAAGTTAGATATTCTTTGCTACCAGTCACATCATGCTGACGTCATATTTCCATGTTTGTAAATTATGGGGTTTACTACCGAAGACAGACATTTAATGAAATGTTAAAACACATCAATTGGTCATTGTTTTAGCTGTCCTCAAAAATATGCTAATTTGTCACACAAATTTTCATTGTGAACTGCTTCCATGGTTTATCTTCTTGGCTGAGTGCAAGATACTCAACTTTGTTATGCTGGCAGGTCTATGCACACCGCGTCACTGCGTGGATGACCACTTGCCCTTTATTGGTTAAGCAGCTTGAAACTGCTGGTCATGTCAATTATTTTTGTTTCAAATTTTCATTTCATCAATATTTCATTGTCTGTCCATTGTCCAGAAACATAGCATAAATTTGCGGCTACATAACTGTTGCTGATTTGCAAGCATTTTATTAGATGTCTGTCTTCAATGGTGAAACCCATAATTAACAAATGCTGATATATGATGTCAGCGTGACATCACCAGTAGCAAAGAATATTTAACTTTCCATGGGTGGAATACTAGTTTCCTCCTAGACATTTGCTGAAAATTTTCTGGAAATTTGAACATTTTCCATGGAGATATAAAAGGAAACGTGATTGGGTGTTTTTTCAGAACACAGTGTATGTACTGGGATGTGGTCGCGGTCTTGACATCTTGGTCTTGAGACCAACTTTACATGTTACTGCATCTCGTCTTGATCTCATCTTGGACAAGACATTTTCTTTTTTTAGCCCATAACATTTTAGTTACTTTGTTTTTATGATTGTTTGCTGTTACATGCCTGTAGAGCACTGACGTTTTCATGATCTTGACTGTTCAATGAATGATTAATTGATTGATGTTTTATTGTTGGCTTGTTTGTGTAACAGTATGTCGTGGAAACGCTGCGGATGTCACCGTGGTGACTGAGAATCCAACAGTGCCTGCCACATCCTCCCAGCAGGTGAACCCTAGTGGTACTTTGCAGCAGTCCCGACGTCTGCGTCCAGACCAACTGCACCGCGTCTCATATGTCCAGAACAATGTCATGGTTGATGATGACAACAACAACGGAAACAATGGTCCTTCCTCGGCCCCCGCCGGACCTGCCCCAGGGGCCCCTGGAGCCACCTCGGGGCCTGCTGGATCCACCCTGGGGGCCTCTGGACACACCCCAGGGTGTGTTGGATCCGTCCCGGGGCACAGACCTTCCCTTGTGGCTGCTGCTGCTCCCAAGAGGCAAAATACCGAGTCGAGACTGGACTATCACTGCGAGGAGGATGGAATGATGACGGCTAAAGTTTGTTTGGATGCTGCTGCTGCTGATGATGATGATGAAGACAATGATGAAGATGATATTGCTAGTCATAATGATGCTGCTGCTATTAACATGGGTTTTGAGTCGTCGACTTCGCCCAGTTATAATGTCGTCATGGCCCCAGCGTCGTGCATCGTCTGAAAATGTGTACAAAGGAACAAATGGTGGCATCGTGGCAGGTGCATCGTGCTCTCTGCAAATTTTGGGTTGTCGGAAAATTGTGGGAAGCTGTGCTCAGAAATTTTTTGTTCAGAAATGTATAATTTGGGATTGAAAACACCCCATATGAGGAAATTTTCTTTGTGAGAAGTTTGCATTGTCTGCCCCACCTATTTTTTAACCGTGACACTGCTGATGAAATCTTGTTTATTGTGAGCCAACATTTTCTTGGTAGACATATAAGTAAAGCTATTTACATTACAAACTCGGACATCTTTGTCATAAAAATACATGGAGATTATTCTGTGACCATTTTCTGCAGCGTAAGGCACCTGGCAAATGAAGTGAGTTATGTTATTTGATATGTGGTTTTTGTATTATTGTTGCTACTATCAGCATATAGTTGCCATGTTACCTGTGTTTTAATTATCGTGCAGTGACACTGTGCCACAGCGGTAGTGGTTTGGCTTAGTTGCTAACATTGTTGGTCGTATTGACGAAGTTAATCGACACTGGGCCCGGTTAGTACTTGCATGGGTGCCAGCACCAGATGGGTAAACCATCTCGGTATGTAAGCAGCCGGTGAGGTCAACTCAGCCTGGCCATCCCTCCATGAGTAGGCGCAATGAGTACCGGCGAAAGCTGGAACATAAGCAGACTCGCCATACAATGCACTAGCCTCGTATATGTGGTCTTGCAGTGTAAACTGGTCTCCAGCTGAGGGCTGAGGAAATGATCACGCCGCCCTGTGGGCGTTATTATTGGGGAGTGACTTCTTTACAATTATTACTTTACGACAAGGTTTAAAAAATTTCTGTGCTGCTAGTTTTCATTTGTCTATAAAAAAACCTGCAGAGGACACTGAAATATTTCTGCAGTTTTTACTTTGCTTTCAAAGTTTTAGTGAAAAGAGAACTGATGCATTTAGTCTGTTGAGCTCAGTATTTTTTATTTTTGTTTTTATGGGTATCATTTAGTGTACACTGTCAGTTTGTTTTTCAAGAGTAGTTGTCTAATATTATGCAACACGTCATGACTCATGAAATGGATTTTTTGTTACCTTCCTGTCCCTACTTTTTTGGCAGTGGCAACTGGAAACTCAGCTTTTTTTAGCTGCAATGTGCTGTCACACTGGCATGGCATTGTGTGTTATTGACGTTTATGCGTTAATGTCTGCAGGTTTATGTAATATCTGCAAGCTGTTATTCAGTTACAGTATTTATCAGTTATCAACGCCTGCGAGTTAGGCTTTGGTTCCACTTGCGTTGAATTGTTGTACATTTGTAGTACAACTTGCTCTGAAGCAGATTTGCAACAGATCCAAAGCTTTCAGCAAACGCACAACATTCTGACCTGTTGAGATGTTGTATACGAGGGTGTCCTCATCCCTCTCAGCACCAGGAAGCAGCTTTTCGCCAAGTCGCACCAAACTTACCCCAAGTAATCTGCATTTGTAATGTGCCATGTGTCAAAACAGAAGTTCGAATCGTAGGTGCAGATGGCAACAGGTAGTCGATGGCGGTGTTGCCGGAGAAAAGATGAGTTTTGAAGTGTCGTCGAAAGGTGTTGGTAGTGGATGCTGTTCGAATGGTAATTGGTAAACTGTTCCAAATACGAGGTGCGGTTGAGCTGAACGCGCGGCTGGCGAACACTTACCTATTGGCTGGGACAGCAGTTGGTGATCAGATGATCGGAGCTGATGTGACGGTGTAGTTGCTGAGCAGGACCGACAGGTGATCAGACTGACCGATGTTCAGTGATTTGTATGTTAGCATCGCCGTCTTGTGTATGACCCACTGTTGCACTGGCAGCCAATGCAGTCGGTTCGGAACTGATGTAATATGATCATGCTTCCTGGTAGAAGTGACTATTCTGGCTAGTGAGTTCCGAACCCGCTGAAGCTTGGCAAAATTGGTGTCTGACATCCCGACGTATAGTGAATTACAGTAGTCTAGTCTTGTTTTGTCTGGTGAACCTCTCCCCTTCCCCCCAGTTTAACTTTCCCGCAACTTTTTCCAGGAAACCTGTGATTGGAATGGACACTTGTGGTTGTACGGCTTGACAGACAGCTTAATGTTCTACTGATCCACGACAAATTTACGCAGTGGAGTTTGGTTTTTGTCATGTTGTGTGGACAAATCTGTGAATAGCACGTGAATGTATGATTTCTAATCAATGTATTGCTGCTGCTGCTGCTGATGATGATGATGAGTAAGTGAAGTTAGCTTTTTGTTGTTGTTTCTGATGTCATATGTTCATCGGTAACTTCTGTTTGTTATAGAAACCTGAAGATGAAATGTCGTATAGTTGCTGATGCAAGTTTGTTGTTTATTGTGTAGCGTCAGATACACACCGTTTTCACAGCCATTTTCCAAAAACTTAGGCCAGGTAGGCAGTGGCGTATTTAGGATTTGGCAAGGTGGGGGGGCATTGCGAGCGCGCATTGCGCGAGCCTATAACGGGGGTCTGGCCCCAGCAGGGTCCAGAGGGCAGAGTCCCTTGTCAGGGGGGCTTTCCGCCTGAAGCTGAAACACTTTGCTTTTGAACATTCATTGGAAGCCGCAAATTTGCGCATTTTTCTGAAATTTGGAAACGCAGAAAATCACAGATATTTGCGTTGTTTTTGCAGAAATGAAGTATTAACAAGCTGCAGTACGTCGTTACATATTAGTATATAAATTATTGGACAGTGCTAAACATCACCATGCACAGTAGGCCTACAATATTAACTGACGGAAATAAGTAGACCTAGGCTAGATTATCAAACCCTGTCCGTCGACGTCAGAATGCTCGATGCGTTGATCTTCGTCGCCGACATCGTCGCCGACAAGCGATGCGCCGGGTCTTTGGCATGGTTGGAGGGTTACTGCTGCTGTCACCCTGCCAGTTTTTTCAGTGCCCGTTTGTGTCTGTCCACACAAGCTTTTTACCTCCTGACCATGCAGGCTGCCAATGCCAATTCGGCCTTTCGACCGTGGTTGGTCCATGTGTATGATGTCACTGAGCCGGATAAATAGATGGTCTTAGCCGGCGCGGCTTTTTTCCGGCAGCAGGAAAAATAGCAACAGTCGGGTCATATGACGTTGGCTGACTTGTCTGCAGAAGTTTAGAGCGACAGATAGACAGCCTTTAAGCTATTAGCGCATGATATCATGACACAGGCACACTGAGCTTGGTTCCTGAGATTCCCGTACTGATGAGTTTTGATAACGTCGCGCATACTGTATCCATGATCACGGCGATGCCGCTGCTGTTATCTGAGAATTGGGCGTGTCGCAGTCGCCAAGGCAAAGGAGCGCACGTCAAGAGCTCTGCATTCTAGTCGTGTTAGGCTACATGCAATGATATCTCATTTGAAGGGTAGACTTACTATACCGAGTATCTCATTTGCTATATTCGAGTTGTGGGTGGGTTCATCTCATTTCGGGTACCCAGACAGAATCTAGATCTAACATTCTAACTGTACTAATTAATCACCGCCCATAGCGTTCGCCAGACAAACGCCGTTTCATGTTGTCTGGTTCTATGCATGTCAATGCCGTGTCACGATGTCACTCAGCTATGGACACCGGCCGCCGCGAAGTAGCCTACTCTGCTGGTTATCAAAAGCGCTTGTCGTAGTCGGCATCATATCATATGCAATCTCACAAGGCAAAGGAGCGCACGTCATATTGTATCGATAAAAAATGATCAAACATTGTTGAATTATGCAGTTCTTGCTGGAAAATGGCAATACACGCACCTTTTCATATGAAGTTGCATGTGAAAAGTTTCATGGTCGGGCCAAAGGGGGGGATCGCACCTTGCCCCTCCCTCTTAAATACGCCACTGCAGGTATTTGTACATGTTAGGTTTATGGCAGATGCCCTCTGTATTCTCATTGCTTGTTGGAGAATGCCTTTGAAGGTTGGATCCCTGTTGAATGGCCACTTAAGTCTACAGTCACATGTAAAAGATAGAACATAAACAACAAATTGCAACTTTTGCTTTATTTTTTGGTGCGCCATATCTTTGGCACATTTGCAGAAATTTTAATGGTGATTTTCATAAAGATTTCAAAACATTCAACCATGATTGCACAAGGTTGAAAAATAACATTTAAAAAACAGTTCTGAAAATGTTTTTGTTATAGTGGTTCTACAGGCAACAATTACGGCCTAACAATCTCTATTGACTTATTATCTTGGGTTCACTGCAATATACGTGGTGTCAGCACGGACTGGTGTACTACATTGTTTCGGCTTGCGACTTCTGTTTTGTATTCTTATTTCAAGTATTTAGAATGGCTAGTCTTGTAAGGGCCAGTCTGGAATTCAACACGCGATAATATCGCCCCAAAACCATTTTTGCTGTTTTCGAGTTTCGACTCATATCGCCCTTACATAGCTTTGTAAACTGTTGAAGTTTTTTTGCTCTGATCAACAGAATAGATGACGGCGTTCAAGGGTCAACTGCCTTCCTGGCACCCCTAGCTGCCACGACGCGACGCCACTGATCATATGCAATAGCGGTGGTTTGTGTGACTGGCTCGAATCAGCCTTGCTGCTGCTGCTGCTGCTGGATCAGTCGAGAGATGTCGACGTGCACTTTGAAGTAGATGGCGTCATCGTGCACGAAACGTCCGTCAAACAGCTCCTTGAGTTGCAGGAACTTGGGAAACCCTGCAACAGAAGCGCGCGCGCACGCGAGAACATATCGAATTACTTTTCACGCGTCTGTCTGAGTAGGCCGCGCTACGGCTAGTCCCTACGGGTCTTGTCCGTTTGTCTGTCCGTAGTTTTATGTCAAAATTTTTATAACATGAGCAGGGCGGATGGCCGCATCCCATTAAACTTAGAGGGTGTCTAGATGTACAACTGTTGCAGTGCAACAGTGGACACTCAGCCTCTAAGCGTGGGTGGGTGACGGTCGCTGCGACGTTGATGCGTACGTGCGCGTAGTCACAAAGTCGCCGACGCTGTTAGACGGCGAGTGCTAACTGTCGCGCATCAGTTGCACATGTAGACACCTTAACAAAGCCACAAGTAGAATTGCAAGAGCAAGTAAGCTTACGTCTAAACCGTAACCTAGGCTAGGGTGGTTGCTACAGTTATTGGCACTGCTATAGTTATTGGGAGGTTGCGCCTATTCTTTGAGAGTTACGTCGTTTATAAATTTGTTGGTAAACAAAAAATATGAGCACGCGATTCTACGTCTATATAACTTTGCAATAGCCAAAATATCTAAATTTTTCTGTGTTAAATTAATTTATTAAAAAAGTAAACAGCGTTTAACCCCTATCTCCGCGTGACTTATCCGTTTTTAGGATGGCATAGTCTATGCTTTCCGTTATTGCTAAATATCGTCGGTATTTGACGTCCGATCGCAACATTTCAACATTCACCAGATAGAGCACGAATTTGGCTACGTAGCTTGTGACCGTCGTTCACATTTTTATGCAAAACATTACTTGATTTTTAGCTGTGCCAAGAACTGTAGGCCTATGAAAATAAACCCTAAAAAGACAGTTATTGGCAGGGGTGCCAATAACGCTGCGACAGTTATTGGCGCCCCGTATATGTCATTGTGTTATTGGCATTTGGCTACTTGTAAGGTACTAGCTAATAGCAAATTTGCACAGTTATCTCACGTAAAAAAATTACATTGTAGCTATTCATTCTGATATAGCCATTAGTTTCTGTCTCTGAATTTGTACCTTAAGCATTGACTAGCTTGTCACTACAGACTGTTCTAGGAAAATTTATCGACAGTGTTAACAAGCATTTCAGTGAGTGTCGGTTCATTGTGCTTGTTATTGTACTATTTCATGAATACATAACAAATTATGGCTTAGATTGCAGTCATTAAATCTATCTCTGTTGCAGTGGTGTCACGGGTTAAAACAGTAGGCGGGGACAGAAAGTTGCAATTTTCCAACAAGGTGCACCATGCTAATAATGTCGATTTTGCCCCTTTAATTTTTTCAAAATTGATGTTTTCCAACCCCAATTTTTGTTTTTTTTTGTTGGACAAAAATTTTCTGACGAAAAAGTTTTCCGACAAATTTCCGACAGCCCAAAATTTAACGGAAGGGGGACAATTCCCCTCCGCCCGTTCCCAGGACGCCACTGCTACTGACCGAGACTGATGTTGCGGTTCTCGATCGGTCTACCCAGGAACGGTTCGTTCTCTGGTCGTGGATTTGGAGTGAACGTTCTTGAGATGTCACGTGGCGGTCCATCGTGGTCAGTCGTAGTAGTAGTAGTAGTAGGCAGCAGCAGCAGCAGTAGTAGTGAAGGTCCGTCGTGGTCAGGCAGACGACCGGACGCCTGGTCAAGCAGGATGATGGTCACTGGACATGTGAACGGGCTATGGTTAAAAGTCTCGGTCTTGTAAAAACAGTTGTTCTTGGTGTTGCGAAAAAGTCTTGGTATTGGTGTCGAAAACTAAACAGTGAAAGTCCTGATCTTGGCATTGACAACAAGTCCTGTTCTTGGTTTCGAAACCAAGTAATCTCGGTCTTGGTTTTTAGAAAAAGAGTCTTAAATTTTTCATTAGAATTAGAATTGAAAACGTTAGCGATCGGATCCCGAGTCGAGCAGGGTGATGGTAACTGGGCATGTGAAAGGCCAGCTGAGTAGAGCGTCGTGTGGACTCTTCAGTATCGCAAAGAACACCGACATTGCCACTCCGCGACCTAAACAACTCAACATTCACTGTACTGTGAAGATTTAATTGATATAGCATGACAACAAAACAATTCCGCAATGCAATAAGAATAACGATAATGCAGTACAGTGCAACAAAAAAAAACTGAAAAAAAACGGTGCTGTCGATTTAGTCTAATTAAGCTGCAGTAGTCCGCAGAAGATTAGCAATACGATGCAATTGCATATGAACCAAAAACTTGCCTGCAAGTTTCTGGAAACTTGCAAAAAACTGGTATTTTACATCACCTTTGCCGTCTCCGGCCGGGCAGCAGCTCATCTGTAAACGATATCCGTTGCGATGAGTGTCAAACGCCGGACTGTAGCCTGGTAGTGGTAGTGATGGTAGTGGTAGTTGACATTCAAACGCGGGACTGTAGATGACTTCGCGCACTTCGCTCGCTGCTTCCTCGTAACAACGACGAAAATCCTTCACTTTCCAGAGCAGGTGATATTCGCCGCAGTATTGGCCAAAATGATTGACCATCTTCTCAGCCTGTCTCAGTTATCATCATCATCATCGTCATCATGACGCGTAAACAGCTGAGGTCTGTCTCAGTCACAGATATGCAATCTGATATGGCTACATGGCTATATGAGATCACACATGCAGTGTTACCTGTCACTTGACACTGATGAACGCGACCCGCTTTAACCTAAACCTGGCAGCCGAAGCCGCAAAAGCTGAGCCGCATGCATTCCAGACAAGAGGGCGAACTGTACTAAGGACTGATGCAAACGAAGACATGACAGGTAGTCGGGTCAAACATTACGCACCAAATAAACATTCAGAAGAGGTCAAGTAGGACATTTCAGACCAACAAACTGTACGTGACAAGACCAGGTGCACTTAGTAGGCCAGGGGTTGTCAAAACAAGATCAAATAACAAATGTATGTCAGGGTCAACGGGACCGGAAGTCTGTGGAAACATACAAGTGTCATCTACTACCAGGCTTCTGTAGCTTGCTTCAAAACGCGTTTTTCAGGCTCAGAATGTCCCAAAATCGTTGGCGGCTGCGGCTTTGCCCTAGACCCCACTGGGGGAGCTTAGAACGTTCCCCAGACCTCCTAACTGGATTTAAAGAGGAGAGAAAAGGTGAAAGAGATAGAAAAAGGAAAAAAGAGAAGAAAGAGGAAAAAATTAGGGAAAGGGAAAAAAGAATAAAAAAAGAAAGAGGAAGGAGAAGGGATAAAAAAGAGAAAAGAATAGGGAAAAGATAAAGGAGGGAAGAGGAAGGGAGGAAAAGGAAAGAAAAAAGGGGAAGGGATGAGGAAAAAAGGGGAAGGGATGAGGGAAAAAAGGGAAGGGATGAGGAAAAAAGGATCATATCCCCCACTAGCAATTCCATCCGTCGCTGCACTTAAACACCAAGTTCTGAATGAGTCTATATCTAGATTTAGGGCACAGGCACCAAAGAAAACGGAAAGAAAAAGAAAAAGGATAAAAAAAGATAAAAGGAAATAAACACATGCGTGTTGCAACAACAACAGCAACTACTAGGCCTACTATATCTTAAGATACGATACGTAAGTAAGTAAGTAGGCCTAAATTTATAAAACGCACAATAATGTCGGCAAAACACTTGCCGAATCTGAAGCGCTGAACGGTTTGTTGCACTGCAAAACTGGCAGGGTCAATTTACGTAACAGCTACAACAGTGAAAAAATAAAGGAAATAAGTAAAGAATGAATAGATGAATATATAAATGAAACGCACGCGTTTGAGGCGTTCCTCCATGTCTCTGATGCGTTCACTGTGCATTTTCTCCGCTGGTTGAAACTCTGTCCAATGTAATAGTATCAACGCTTGTGGTACTGGCAGAAGTAGAAGTAGTAGTAGTTGTTGTTGTTGTTGTAGTAGTAGTAGTGTATTTTCTCCGCCTGCTGAAACTCCATCCACAGAGTCAACAATTGCTGACCGCGACTACACACCATCAACACATGATTATACGATGCACACTGGCGTCTTGGCAGGCGGATGAGGGAAAGGGAGTAAAAGGGGCAATATCACACCCTAAATTTTTGGCTCTTAAAATATTGTCGAAAGATCTTCGTTTCTGTCCAAAAAAATGTCTTCGAAAAATGCAAAATTCCTCGCCTAAAACCAACATTTCGAAAAAATTTTTGAAGAAATATAGAGGTTTCGAGCACCGTAACATACGACAGACAGACGACGCTACGAAAAATGAGTAAGAATAGGCATAATACATGCGGAATTGCTTGCGCTGCGAGAAGCGGTTCCGCCTAAAAAAACTATGCATCGTCATGTCATGCTATACGACCTGTCGACTTGTTGTTGAACAAGAGCACCACAACTCGAAATAGTGGGGTTAGGTCACAAAGACCTAGAAAACTTTTTTTTGACAAATCAACCAAACACAGTCATTTTGCATGCACATAAACGACCAAAACAGTTGCCATGAGATGTTTCAAGAGCACAAGATGAGTAGGCTAAATCCGTTTGCAGGTCGGGGCGCCGCTCTTGACCCCGCTCGGGATTTTGTCCTCTAGACTCCGTAACTAAATTTTTTTGTGAGGGGAGTAGGGAAATCAGGAAAGATAAAGGAAAAGAAGAAAGAGCAAAAGGGGAAAGAGTCTAGTGAAAGAGAATTGAGAAAGAGAAAGCTAGGAGGTTGGTGCGAGTTGGGAAAGTACGTTTCCTTAAGATGAAGGCGATGGTCGCCGCATGATAAAAACGCGTACAGAGCGACGTAATTGAACTGAACTGAACTCAACTGAACTGACACGGTTTTGTTTTTGACGAATTGACCAATGGGCAAGCAGAGCGAGCCTACTGGTCATTGTTTGACGCGTACGTGCGCGTAGTCACCTAGTTGCCGACAACATTAAACAGTGCCTACTGTAATGCATTGCTGTTTGTTCATTGGTCAGTTCGTCAAAACTAAACCGTGTCAGTTCGGTTGAGTTCAGTTACGTCGCTCTGTACGCACGCCTTTATCATGCGGCGACCATCGCCCTCATCTCGAGGAAACATACTTTCCGAACTCGCACTAACCCCCTGGCTTCCTCTCTCTCACTTCTCTTTCACTAGACTCTTTCCCCTTTTGCTCTTTCTTCTTTTCCTTTATCTTCCCTGATTTCCTTACTCCCCCTCCCAAAAATGCCGACAGCATTAAACAGTGCCTACTGTAATGCATTGCTGTTTGCCCATTGGTCAGTTCGTCAAACCTAAACCATGTCAATTCACTTCAGTTACTTCGCTGCGTACGCGCCCTAAATGATAAACGTACTCTGCATTAGATGCAACTGGCGTCTGCTGCTGTGGTTTGGCGGAAGGTGTCATCTCCAACTGTTGACGCGGTTGCGGTGTTTTTGCTGCATTCGACCCCACCGCGACTTTAGACGTCTCCGCTCCTTGACTGCCGTCCGTATCCTGAATACATGAATGAACATAAGTACATCCTGCTGTTAAATTTGATTAGGCCTAATGCAGTAAAATGCATTAGACTTGAAGTAGTAACCATAAACATAACCATAAACATCTGTTAAAGTCTTAATAGCTTATATTAATTTTTTTAAACTTAAACTTCCAATTAATAAAAAACAAAATTAAAGTGAGCTTATGCTATTGAATTTAATACACAAATAGCGAACACGTTTATTCGTCTTAACGGCAGACAAAACAGACAGATACACAATATCACAATATACAGAGTAAAAAAGAGACAGAGATTAAGCCGCACTGAATTAATAAACTTAGATTAATAACTTTAACCTACTGAACGACCATGAATAAATTATATCAATCCGAAGGGCATCGAAATCTTTGTTTCATATTATATTTTACTTTCATATGTATAGGAACCGAACTACTGCTAATACTGGTGGGTACTGTTGTGACTGGATCGGGGTTAAAAATTGAAACAGGAAGTACATTCGCATCTGAACTAAGACTAGCAGTTACTGGGTGTTGACGGAGAAAAAAAATAGCCTACTGGTGATCCTCAGCCATGACTGTACGCTATCTGACTGCTAACTGCTACAGGAAAATTCAGCGTTCCTACATATCCCGGAGGCAGTGCCGGATTAAGGGAGGTTCTGAGGATGCTGCAGCATCCGGCCCATGCGTGAAATAGGCCCACGTCCACAGAGTGGACGAAACAATTTTTTTTGCAACAATCATTTCCGTTATACATAATCGACTTAAAATGTTGCAATGAGATGCGTTTTTGAGAGCCCAAATTGCGTAAAAATGCATTTGCAGCCGGGGCTCTGCCCCGACTTCGTTCACGTAGCTTACGCTCTACCTCAGATCCCCATGAAAGAAAAAAAGATGGAAGGTAAAAAGTAAAGGAATGACATAAAAAGATAGGGGGCTAGGCGTGCCCCAAAGACAAAATGGCTACGTAAGAGCGACGTGATCATGCAAACCTGACAGTAACAGTATTAAAGTGAGGTGGCCAAAACTAAAGTCCTTTGCGTCAAGTTTCTTCTTGATGTTGCATGTCAAAAATTGTTAAAATCGGCCAATGTTTCACAGAGCTATTCAAAAAATAAAAGTGGCACGTTTTTTGTGGACCACGGTGTAGGTTATTTATGGTTTACTTTGCGCGTTAAACGTGCGGCTTACGGAAAAAAAATAAGTGCCAAATTGCTTACGTTCTGGCGGTCTTTGAACGAAGAATCAACAGGCTTTGAGGCATTAGACGCCATATTTCTATCGGCCTAGCGTGCGACGTTAGTGACTATGCCGCGGTACTGCAACAGTGTGAAATGTGTTTCAACAAGTCAACATTGCAGCGTCTGTAGCCAGCTGGCCATGCTAAAGACGGCGACACACGTTTCGACGACTAATTCATCGTTCACGAATTATTTCAGCAGATGGTGCAGGTTCCAGTTCAGTGGCTCGTGGCAGCCCTGGGACACATTCTAAATATCATATGTGTGTAAAGCGTTCCAAAAATTTTTTTTAAAAAACGTTAAAAAACGTAAAAACGTAGAAAAAATAACAAAACAACGTTTAAAAATGTTGAATAAAAAACGTTGGCCGTAATTTGTTTGACCTCTTGTTTAATGCCTAATGCTGTAGGTGCAGTAGCCTATACCTGAAACTATAGTCTAGATAAAAAAAACTTTATTAAATTTCAATTTAACTGTGTGGTCATAAGACCATAACATTGGACTAACGAAATATAGGCCTACTACATAAAAAACTTTATTTTGTATATTTGGACTGACTAAGTAAACTATACCGTCATTATGACCTATTAGGTCTAATTTGTTTCTGTAGTTCCAAAAGTCTTGTCAAAGTTTTTAATAAGCAATTCAATGCACGTTTTTAAAAAAACGTTGGGACACATAAAAAACGTTAAAAAACGTAAAAAGTGGCAAAAAACGTAAGAAGCGTTTTTCACATATATGCTAAACGCATTGTCGCAAAACTTTTGTCCAAAAATGTAGAATGTAAGGCTAAAACGATTCTGGCGAAATTTGGGCGCAAAATTAAAATTTCGAGCACACATGATCTCCCCTGTCGAAACTGTGTAGTTTCCCCACCTCTGTCTCCCATTATTTTGCTTTGACCACTATAGTTCGCAGACCAGCGGCTTGGTGGTGTAACGGTGGGATGTCGGACTTACGATCGAATGGTAAACTTGTCGTGCATGGGTTTGATTACCGGTCGGGACACTATCAAGTGTTTAAGCCCTACTACTTGGATGGATGACTGTCTGCGGACAGGTAAACCATAGTAGTAGTATACACGGTGTTTCATAAAAGGGACCCCTTTTTGCTTTTTTCATAATTTAGTCAACTGATGATTAATTTATACAAAATTTTCACCACTTGTAGGTGAAGAAATACTCATTCAAAATATTTTAAAATATGGCAGTTGATAAAATATTCTTCGCTCGTCGTGACGCAACGCTGACGTCATAATGTGTCACGGGTACAAGCTGTGACAACTGGTGCTGTCAGTTGCTAGTCTGCTTCGATGGTGAAATTAATCTGCTTCGCTAATGAAAAATGTTTATCGTGTCAGCATTAAGCAACATGGGGACATGAAATAAGGCGTCTTATATGCGATCCAAAAACGCAACCATTTTGCAAGCTCGGTGTGCTATTGCACTGTCTTGCTCGAATATGTGAAAGTCTAACTATCCCCACAGACACGTAAATGCAATCGCTTTGCACGTTTTTGTGGTTGCAACTGTAAAACTTCAAAAGATTGTCATCAGCAAACAAGATTTTTCACCATCGGAGCAGGGTAGCAACTTACAACACCAGTTGAGACTATCAAGCTTGTACCCGTGACACATGATGTCAGCGTTACGTCACGACTAGCAAAGAATATTTAATCAACTGCCATGTTTTGTTGCAACATTTTGAATTAGTATTTCTTAGGCTACAACTGGTACAAAGTTTGTGTAAATTGATTATCATTTGACTGAATTAAGAAAAAACAAGAAGGGGTCCTTTTTATGAAACACCGTGTATAACCAACACCAAGGTCGACTCAGCCTTCCATCCCTCTGGGGTAGGTGAATCCAGTAGGGCCTGTCTGGCTGGGGTTAAGGCGGGGCGCGTTCACCTGTGTCGGGTGGCAGCTAACACTGTGTGATCTCATATGGCAGGTGACGCTCCGTAGCTCTGTGAAGAGTTTTCTCTTAAGAGCTATACACCACCTTCACTTTTTTTAGCAGCAAGCGTGTGCCGCAGTCTTAATTTAAGTATATTGACGCTACGTAGTGACACATTGTGTTCTATGACTGACTGCGACGCGTGTAACCCACGTAGCACAAGTCAAGCGCGGCTAAATGGCCTCGTCACGTGACCTCGGTCGTCATGACGACGTAGGACAGCAGCAACAGCCCATGCGTACACACAGCCGGTGCAAGGCAAGGGTCATAGGTACTTCACGTTAAGGAAGGGCTCCCGTGTGCTTAGGGGTTTCATGTTACATACGAGAAAATATAGTTTTAATGATTTTGAACTATAAAATAAGGAAACATGTCCAAAGTTAACCCAAAATGGACAAGTATATTAGTTTCCATTAACGCGCAGTAAGCTAATGCGTCATGTCGCAATTACATGACGAAACGCTTCATTAACTGAGACTCAGTACACCATTGCCTGCACTGTTACAATAGCAGCCTATCAGGTCGATAAATCGCTATCATATTGTTCATTTCATAGATAATTAACCTGCTCTGTAGCTAATCATCAATATCAAACGTGGATCCACAGCGTGGAGAAGGGGGCCCTGCAGGGTGCCTAGGCACCGCCAATCCTACAGACAAGACAAGCACACGTTTAAACTGCACTAAATTTGGTCAGTTGATTCTGAAGAAAATAGTTTAAAATGCTGCCACCAGATCTAACATTTTAAAGATATAATGCACCCAATACTGACAGCGCTCCCCCAGACCCTCTGGATAAATTTTAAGGGTCCTACTTCTAAGGTAAAGTTGGGAAAAAGAAGGAAAATGAAAAGAAGGGGGTAAAGGAAAAAGAGAAGAATAAAACAGTGGAAAAGGGGTCGAGGCCCCAATTCACATTTCTGGTTACTCCAATGCTGGGTTCCATTTTCTTTCTCCTGTAGGCCTAACCATGGCCTCTGTTACCGAATGATACAAGATAATGTTCATATGAACACGGAGTCTGTTCAATGCATTTCGACAGTTTAAAATATGTCCGTATAAGTTTATAATCAGTGAGCTGTTTAGACCGAAAAAAACAAACAGTTTAATTTCAAATTGTAGGCCTACAGCAGCAATAATCCTTTCATCCTTCTGTATTATTCTGTATTATTTTTAACTAAACAATAAAAATTGTCAGTTACGAGACCATTCGATTCGTCACCAGCGATTAACTATAAAAGGTCCATCGTCACCAAAATGCGTCTATCTTGCACCGTTATGGCGATATGGCGCCTCAAAGATAATGGGGTCACGAACTTGACCTTTTGGGGTCAGGTGACGTCATCGGTCACGTGACCATCCGACTCCCGGGGTCGACTTCCTATGGGTGGTCCATGGTGACCATGCGCCTGTCTTGCACCGTTATGGAGATATAGTGCCTCAAATATTGGACGCACGAACCTGGACACGGAAAGAAAGACGAAAGTATGGAAAGAGAAAGAGGAAGAAGGAGGGAAAGAGAAGCGAAAAAGAAAGTGGAAGGGAAAAGAAAGAGAAAGAGGAAGGAGAAAAGGAATGGAAGGTAAAAGGAAGGGGAAAGGAAGGGAAAGGGGAAGGAAAAGGGAAAGGGGAAGAAAAAAAGGAAAAGGGGAAGGGTAATCGAAAGGGGAAAGGGAAGGAAAAGGGGAAGGGATAGGGAAGGAATAGAGGAAGGGGAAAGGGGAAGGGAAAGGGGAAGGAAAAGCGGAAAGGAAAAGGGAAGGAAAAGAAGGGGAAGGAGAAGAAGGAAAAGGAGAAGGGGAAGGGAAGGTGGAAGGAAGATAGCTTAAGAAACGTAGGACGCACGGACGCACGCACAGGCACTCAGGTGATTTTATACTCTGTTCAATGCTATGCATAGCATTGGACAGACAATAATTTGTAACTCCTTCAAGACTAAACTTCTTCTCATCGGGCTTAAACAACTTGCTGAAATACATAACACTTCTCTCAACTCTGATTACTCTGCTCGTAACCTCGGTTTCACATTCGACGAAAACCTCACTTTCTCTGATTAAATCTTTGCACTGTCTAAATCTTGCTATTCTCACATTCGTCAACTATAGTGATTGCAATCCAGGGATCCGGGATTGAGAAATTTGTAATCCCGGGATCCCGTTTTGGGATTAGGCTTACAGGTTGGTCGTCATTTTGGTAGGCCCCCTATCCCCAATTGACTTAGTTGGTGTATGGGATGTAATACAGGAATATATATGAATGGTAGGCCTAGGCCCTATATCCGAACTGTGGGTAGTGACAGCGATTGTCAAAATGCAAATTACAGTGCACCGTAACGTAGGACTTAAGCGCACACAAAATATTTTGTTCATCGGACGTCTAAGTTTTTTAATTGTACTATTTAACACGCGAAAAAGTACAATTTTGACTAGTTTTTACGCGCAACAGCAGCTACTGCTGTAGCGCGTCTTAGCCATCGCAATTATGTCCGTCCATACGTCTGTCACACGGATGGATCAGTCAAAAGCGGTGCAAGCTAGAATCACCACATATTCACCGTCGGCTGCCTGGAAGACTCCAGTTTCAGTAACCGTAAAGCTTCTACATAAATTCGAAGGGGGTCTCCCCGAACGAGGACGCTAAATGAGAGGGGGGAGGGAAAATCAGCGAAATCCAGCCGATATGGCGTTGCCAGAGCGAGATAGTGGCGCCATCTGGTCTGGTGAATGATTGTTTTACTGGTCCTTCAGTGAAACTAGCCAAAAGCCGTACGGATGAGATATATGGATGAAATCTACGCATCACTAGTGTACGACGGTGCACCGCGGTTGCGCGTTCCTGTTTGCGTTAGCAGAGCTTTACTTGTTGCAATCGCGAAATCCCGGGATTGGGACGCCGTCAATCCCGGGATTCCAGATTGCAATTCCTAGCCAAGTTTGCTGCATAGGTTCCAAAACAGCCACTATCATTACAACATCCATCGCACTTTCCAAACATGACTTCTGTAAATCTGTATGGGCCTACCATAACCTTCCTAAGTCTCAGTTAGGCCTAAATCGTCTCCAACCGATTCAGAACTCCCTTGCCTGTGCTGTCGTCAAAGCTCCTAAATTTACTAACACTGCTCCAATAGAATTCTTTAATCTCTTCACTGGTTTTTTTCTACTTTTTCTTTGCTTCTTAGTTTTTTTCTGATCTCATTCCCGCTCTCCCATAACCATCTGTTTCTGGATTTTTATGTTTTACATAGCTATACTTCTATTTCTGTTTCTCTCATCTCATTTCCATTTAAACATTTTCAGTTCTTTCAAACTAAGAAGTAATGAAGATATTTTAAATGGAAATGAGACGAGTTTTCAACTCAAACCTTTATCATGTCGTATAGCATCGCATAGGCCTACATAAATGATTGATTTATTATCTTTGACAAAGATTTACCGAAAACCACTGAAGAATAATAATAATCACATATGACACAGGTCCAACTAGAAAGTACAAAGTTCTTCAAAATGCTACTTTTATTTCACTAAAACACTAAAACATTGGGGAGAAAGTCGGAAAGAATCCATCGGGTATAAAGTTGTTTTCAATTTTCTTGAAATTTCATCACTAACAGATAGGATGTTTTGCCACTCTACCCTCGATTTAAACTGCTAAAAAGTTACAGTGACTCACAAACGCTGTGAAAACATCAACAGCGATATGCAACACTGCAACCGTTCCTGAGACGGATAGTCAGAGAATAATAAAACCTGAAACTCATTCTTAGCTAAAGCACAGACTTTGATCACATGCTGCATTACAGCCAAGCTTAATGCAGTCGATATGTCGGTAACAAATGATGAAAAAAATGAAAAAAATAACTATCGACTAACTGCTGTTCACCATATGAAATAGTATAAAATGTGGTCACAAAAACCCCTGAAGACCAGACAGGGCTTAATCACAGGGCGAGCACTCTCCAGATAGAATTTCCTGACAATTCCCTGATGATTCGCATCACTCAATTGGTACTCAACTAGGGCAACTTAACGCTAGTACTATCTAAAATATAACGTAGATTTGAATACTAGAAAATAAAACACAAGTGAGCAATAAACAGCACAAAATAATTAGCACAGAGTACTAAGTGAATGATACTAAAAGCCAGTTTTGATGCAATTTTTTGAAAAGTTCTTGGGCATTTTTCGCTGACAAGATTTTCCCCCAACATTTCCTTGTTTTTTTTCTGAAATCCCTGACATTTTCGTGACATCCGTAAAATTCCGTGACATTTGCAGGTTTTCCAGTCAAGACGGTAACCATGCTGTAAAGGTGCTTAAACAAAATTTACACTACAATTTTTGTTTGAAATGTTGCAAAGTTTGTCGTACAACTTGTTGTTCAACAGCAAGTCCACAACAATCGAAGTAGAGGAGCCTGGGCTTAACAACAGCATTCCACTATTCTAGCAGGCAGCCTTAGGGGGCGTACAAAGGGACAGAACTAAACCCAACTTGTTTTGGACACTCCGCGAACTGAACTGAAGCAAACTGCCGGTTTGAGTTGTGCAACTGCTAGTGACATTTTTTACATCCTCTTATATAACCCACCCGTGGGAACACTTCGCAATCAGAATTGCACCAAGCCAGAGCATTATGTCAGTGCTGTATCATGCATGGTGTGTGTTTCTCACAGTACGAGTTTTGGCGAGTTGATTCTGATGGCTATAATGCACCAAATTCGTTGGAAATGATGGGCCGTGGAATCACACTGCTCAATTTGTTGTTTCTGTGGAATATCTGCAATTCCATGCAATTTTGTTGAATTTGGCATTGGCCGATAATTCATTTTATTTTAAAATTCAAATCAAAGTTTGCAAAGCTTTCCGACAAACTGCCAATCTTCTTAAATTGACCAACTACTTTAGCAATCAGCAAAATCCACTGCAACAAAAAATAAACCCACCACAGTATAATCAATGATTATTAAACATTTGACACGAAACCTACCCATAGCTTTGTGAAAAATGTGACAGTGTGCAGTAGTATATGTCACTGCATTGCCATTTCTTTTTACTCAAATGCAGAAATCGGGACTGGTACAGGGGTAATTGCAACCTGGTACCTTGTTCCCAAAACGCTAGATAATGCTGAAAATCACTGAACTGTCTTCGGTCAGTAACAATACAATTATATCACTTAGAATTCTATGATAATAACAACAAGTTGAGAACAGCAACTTGGGCAGTGTAATCATCAGGTCACCATAAAATAAGCTCATAAACAAATAACTACTGTACATTTACCGGACACATAAAATACAGGCAGCGATATAATGGCCGGAGAGAGGAGATCAACTGTCCCACCCTTAAATTTTAGTTTTCTCATCCAAAAAATTCCTTCAGAAAATAAATTTTGGACCAAAATGGGGGAGATTCAAAGGCAAAACTGCAAAGTATGAGCATCCCATAGTCACCTGCTGTGTTTAAAATTTACAGCATTGCAACCTTCTTTCTCATGTGCTTGTTAGTATTGTGGTAGCAGGCCGGACTGGTGACCGTGAGGTCCCTGGTTAGACTTTTGCATGGTGCACAGAGAGGTAACAACCCTGGGCAAGTTGTTCACATACTTGCGCCTCTGTCACCGAGCAGTATAATTTTGTACCGGTCAAAGGACGGCGATGCTCTTTGGCTGGGAAGGTAACCGCAGTCCTGGTGGAAAGTAATGGCTGCCTACCACTGGGTTTATGAGTACGACACTTGCGGGCTTACTGCCTAAAGACTGGGATCAACCACTGCACTGCCGTACCACAAGACAGAGACTGTCATGCCTAGTCATTTGTCATCTTTAGTCGTCTTTTTCAAGGACAGAGGTAAAACGAACGAGACGCAGTTGAGAGCCATAGTCAGCAACAAGCACCGTGGAACCATTGGTTGAAACATGCAACTGACGTACAAACTGCGAACAATCACGACTGCTTAGTGACATGATACGAAGCAACGTGCCCTTGTCCACATCCCAGACGTACACACAGCCCTACAGACAGACAAAGAGAGATACAGGGACACATATTACTGAAAGAGACAATATGCAGCAGTGTTATCCCATCAACGTCCCACACACCCAAAGCCCTTAACTGATTTTGCGGTGATTTTCCTGCTTAAAATTGCTGGAAATGAAAGTTATACTTATTATGGCACAATATGGAAATAATATACAAATAACAATATAAATAATTATAACATGCATGCTTGATGTTTTCCTACGTCAGCTAATACGTTTTTTGTAACTTTTGTGTAATTGTTTCCAACGTTTTTTTTCAGATTTTTCAAAATCTCATTTTCTTGTCTTGATTTCTTTGTAGCATTTACGTAGGTTCATTTTACAAACTTTCCAATTATTAGGCCCCTGTACTGTAACCACACACCAGTTTCTATGGCAGTATGCAGATGCTATATGACTTATACGCTAGCCTTGACAATTACTGATATTCAGCAAATGCCGATGTAACAACTGACCTGTCCGCCAGTAGCGACGATATGTCTTGTCAACGTTGCAACAGCATTGCAGTACCCTGGCTCCTGTCAATCAACCACATGCAGTAGCTGCACCATATACATGTATACTGACTTAATTCACGACCTGCTTCATCTTTCACCACAGACGGCAACTTCACTTCTTAGGCTGCCCGTACATAGTAACAGTAACGGGAGACCTTATGTTTATGTTAATGTTACTACTGGAAATAGGTCATGTGACCAGAATCGAGAAAAGTAGTAAATTTAAGATGGCGGTGGTCACCATTTTAAATGTCGTTCATCACCTATAACTGCTTTTTCACCCATCTGCACGAAATTTGGTACGTAGACTAAATTTGCGGTCCCACATACAGGCTTGCCATTATATTAAACAAATAACAAAATCCAAGATGCTGGAGGTAGTAGTAGTTGTTACTGTTGTGTACAAAGTAACTGTTCAGTGACCTTTCAAACTTTAATAAAACCACAAATATTATATATAAAAAACTGCAAGCAATTCATTTAATGTTGTATAAGCGCTGATGTAAAATGGCAAAAATCAAAAAGTATAAGCACGAACATTACGCATTAACTTAAACATTTATCTGGTTACTGAGAACAGATTAAATGTCTAAGCTAGTACATTAGTTCGTGTTTATACTTTTTAATTTTTGCCAGTCTGGGTGACAGTCTGGAGGATATCAGGGAAGATATATTGTCTGTCCAATGCAATGCATAGCATTGGACAGAATATAAAGTCACCTGAGTGTCCGTGCATGCATCCGTGCGTGCATCCAACTTTTCTTAAGCTATCTTCCTTTTACCTTCGCTTTCCCTTGCCCTTTCCTCTTCCTCTTTTTCCTTTCTCTTAACCTTTCCCTTCCCTTTACCTTCCCTTCCCCCTTCCCTTCTCCTTTTCCTTCCTTTTCCCCTTCCTCTTTCCCTTCCGCTTCCCCTTCCGTTTACCTTCCCTTCCTCTTTTCCTTCCCTATCCCTTACCTTTTTTCCTTCCTCATCCCTTTCTCCTTTCCTTTACCCTGCTGCTTTCCCCTTTTCCTTTTCCTTCCCCTTTCCATTCCCCTTCCCTTTCCCTTTACCTTCCATTGCTTTTCTCCTTCCACTTTCCCTTTCCCTTCCCTTCCCCTCTCCTCCCCTCCCCTTTCCTCTTTCTCTTTCCCTTCTTCCATTTTTCTTTGCGTGTGCACGTCTGTGCATCCAATATTTGAGGCGCCATATCTCCACAATGGTGCAAGATAGATGCATGGTCACTATGGACCACCCATAAGAAGTCGACCCCCGGGAGTCAAATGGTCACGTGACCAATGACGTCACGTGACCCCAAAAGGTGAAGGTCATGACCCAATTATCTTTGAGGCTCCATATCTCCACAACTGCGCAAGATCGACATGTGGTGATGATGGACCATTTATAGTAAAGCGCTGGTGATGAATTAAATGGTCTCGTGACTGACAATGTTTGTTGTTTAGTTAAAATAATACAGAAGGATGAAAGGATCATTGCTGCTGTACAATTTGAAATTAAAGTGTTTGATTTTTTTTTATACCAGTCTAAACAGCTCACTGATTACATTTATACAGACACATGCTGTAAACTATCGAAATGCATTGGACAGATTACATGTTCGTATGAACATTATCTTGTTAGAACTGCAATTACCATTACATATGCACAGTTATAATTGGCAGTTCTTATAATTTTTGGTTTAGGTCGTTTTTTTGTGTTTTGTGTTTCATAAAGGTTAAACTTTCTGTAAAGGTTAAACTTTGTGTTATTATGTGTATGTGCAACCCTGCCTGGAAAAACCGTCCCCAAAATCACCTATACTGTGTTGGGTGGGACGTTAAACCCTACTCACTCACTCACTCTAGGTGTTTAACGCCATAAAGAAGATGATGCTGTGCAGCTCTGTGATGGGCTTGCCATAAAAGCTGTACACAACCTTTTACCTTTAACCTTTGGTAGTATTAGCAGTAGTGGTAGCAACAGTAGTAGTACAGACCAGCTGAATGCAATGTAGTAAACTGCCAGAGCCACAGTGCCAGATACAGAGACGGTCGTCAATGGCAACGCTGGCAACATGGCCGCTGCCCGTCAGACAAACTGATGTCACTGTAGACGAGTGCGCGGTTAGTTTATGTCGACAGCAGCCGGTGTCCAAGTCCCACAGACGTACTGAGCAGTCTTCAGACCCACTGGCCGCCAGACCACCACACTACATAGGCAAAACACAGCCTTCCATCCCTCAGAAACAGGCAAATCATGAACTAGACTGGGATTAAAGGGGCAATAAACCTATGGTTTTGCCTAATAAAAAATGGCAGAGATTAATTTTTGTCTTTAAACAGTAGAAACTAATTGCCGCTCCGATTGTAGTATCAATCATTTTTGACAGGTAAAGGTCAAGGTCAAAGGTCATCAAGTGCATTTGGCGACAGATCAAGAACTCAAATGAGATCGAAGTAGGCTATAGTAGGTCAATATTAAGGTCTAAATTAGCCTTAGGTCTAAATCCAGGTCAAGAATATTTTTAATATTAATGATTTTTTTATTCATCACATTAATTCGGTATTAAATCCTAACACTTAGTTTTTGACGCATCGACACGAAAATCCCAATGTGTCGCTCACGGCGAAGGTCTAAAGAGCAATCAGCCATGTACGTACATGACAGGTCAATGGTTAAAATTGGACTGAAGTACAGTAGGTAAAAGTCAAAGTCGTAATTAACCATAGGTCGAAATCTAAGACAAGGATATTTTTAGTATAAGTATTAATTTAGTATTACTATTTAGTTTCTTATACGTATGCGGGTCCGCCGAGAGCCACAGAGGGGCCCGGGGAAACATTCTTGCAGGGCCCCTAAACATTTTCACGGGGCCCCTCTGGCGAGAAAATTTTAGAATTTTTCTTTTCAAAATGGTACATTCTGGCGATTTCTGGTTTTGCTAGTGTAACGTATTTGCTTGCAAATGCACCTGATAATCTTTTGACCTTTGATCTCAAACTGGATCTGTCAAAAATGACTGATGGTGTTCCACCCCGATCAGATCCATGTGGCAACATAGCGTGCGAATGTGAATTGCCTAGCTGCTGATTCCAATTAAAAAGAATGTACTTGCTAAACATACAGCCTAAATGTCATGTAAATGGCGTAAATTAACTGTAAAATCAGGCAAATTTCGAAAATGTAGACCTACAATTTTCCGCTGCTTTTTAAAGATGACTGGTAACAATGTTAATGGTGGTAAAAATTTAATCGACACTGTCTAACTGTCCAACCCATTGTTAAGTATAACACTTTGTTGTGCACAGTCGTTCTATTCACTTATTTATTCAACACATGGCATACAACTTTATACAGTATAAATGTACAAAACATCAGTTTATACACTTGAAAGGTAAAAGGTAAAGGTCGCCAATTTGTATAGCGCATCGTCGCAAACACGCCTCTAATGCGCTTTCGTCACTAACCAGAGCCGCCTGCCGCATGGCCACCGCGTACAGCTTGCAGACACAGGCTAGCGCAGCGGCCGGCTAGGCAACCCCAGTCAGCTGTACCAAGGTCCTCAGAGTGTGTTCAATGTGCACGTCACCGAAACAGATGAAGTGCCTTGGTGTTCATGTCGGCAACATCCGATCC
>Ga0209367_1001893_pt1 | contig 26814 bp, 16 predicted proteins | sample WorMetLIZISLAND2_FD_187412 | JGI IMG/M metagenome (GOLD analysis project Ga0209367, IMG submission 187412) | Marine gutless worms symbiont microbial communities from Max Planck institute for Marine Microbiology, Germany - Olavius geniculatus... ... | reverse complement strand
GGTGAATTTCTCCACATTTTCCAGCTCAATTCCATCTATGCATATCTTACTTGATATTTGCTTATCACCAAATACCATCGTCTTTGTTTTGTCGGTGTTCATCATTAGCCCATACCTCATTGCTTCCTTATGTAGTTCAAACCTATAGGTCCTACATATTTATAAGAAATCGTGTATAAGCTAAAAAAACTGTAATTTGACTATACTGCTGCTGCTATGCTGCTGTAGATGACATGTATTAATGATGTGGGTTGGGGATGTTGGAATGCATGCAGGTTTCTGAAGTGGGACGACGCGCCGTGCGACTTGAACAGCATCGGTGGCATTAAAGTTTTGTGTGAAGTCGAACTTTCAACCGAACGGACAACACCAACGTCGCCACGTTGACATAGCAACAGCTTTCTCAAACAACAACTATATAATAACGATGCCAAACTTGAAATATTTATCTCATTCAATTTTTTAGTTCACCCTACTAACGCACTTATGACACAATGTTGTGTCTGTTTGTCGTCTGTAAGTCGTTTGTCTGTAACGTACGTATTGTGGCTAAAAGGTACGTCTCGTCGAAAAACTGTTTAAAACGTTTATAAGGTTCCCGACCGCTATACCAATTGATACCAAATCGGATCTTTCTACGACCGCCATTTTTCCAAACGGGGGTAATAACTGCACCAAAATAATTTCATTGCGAATTTTTTGTTACTAATATTTTGGCGGAGTGGCCGGAAGTTTACGCAAGCAAGCATTTGCTGGTTTTCGAGCGAAGGCAGGTAGAGTCGACTACCATAGCGACAGCTGGGCTTTTTGTATTAATCTGAGTTACATGCATAGATTTACCTTTCATGAAATCCGTTTCGAGATGTGTTATTCTTCTGTGTTAATTATCATTAGGGTAATTGTTGCGTCTACAGTCCAGCGACGACTAGTTTACAGTTTGTTGTTGTTCTGAACTTGATTATTGTTATCATTATTATTACAGGTACTATCAGTCATCATTTATGAGCTAATAATAATAAAACTTGTTGTTTCTTCGGCATTTTTGTTTGGCAAAACAGCATCAAGCTTGAAAATGGGAGTAGCAACGTCGTTTATTCATTCAGTAGCGTCGTGGCAAGAAGAGTCTGAAAATCGTCGTCCAAAATGCAAAATTTGGAATTAAATAAAGGGAAATTTAAGAGCAAAAATAAAACTTTGAGCATCCATAATTTTTTGTGTCGAAAATTTGCCGGATGAATGCAGTCGGATTCAGTCGGAAATTTGGAATGTCTGTCAGAGAATTGCGACTTTCTGCCTCGCGTATGTTTAACTCACGGCGCCAATGTATTCTTCAGTACAAAAGCAATGCCTACTTGCAGTTATCAACTACGAGCATTACGCCTAAGAGACAATTTTCACTGCTGCGATTACTAGTCATACAGCAACTAATATCAAAGAAGATGTGGCTTATCTGTCGTGTGCACTGCATCCCGATAGTAGAATTTACTTTGTCATTTTTCTACACTATAACGTCGTCATAGATAATTATTTTAGCAAACATATTCAGGTACTGCATAACTACAACAAATGTGTAAAAAAATATATTTAGGCCCACTTAACACGGCTCACGTAACTGCACAGCCTTGTAAAAACTCCTTTAACTATCATCTGCTCAGATGCGGCAGCTGCCACAATAATATGTAGGCCTAGAACTTGACCATTGACGACATCTGCCGACTGCATAGATAACATTTGAGTGTTTCGTGTTAAGTTGTCGCCGCTGAACAATTCGTTGCAAGATTACTCGTCTGAAACACTGCACTGGCATAGTTCCGTCTGATAGTTTCCGGAACCGTTAAGCTAAGGCCTTAACGGCTGTTTTGAAGCCTTAGCGGCGGCTTAGCGATCCAAACCGCTAAGACGTCTGTCACTGGCAGGTCCGACGAGAGGGGGGAGGGGTAGGTAAGTTACCCCGGTCCCGCGATTTTTGGGTCCCTTGCCGTCGCTCAAAAATATAAAGTACACTTGAATGTGCCGTTTTAAAAGGCAAAAAAATCTAAACTTTTCTCCCCAAATTGGCCCCGCAAGAATGTTTTCTCCCCCGGGCTCAGCTGTGGCTCTCGACGTCCCTGGTCACTGGTGGTAGGCCTATTTTTGAGACCCAAAAGCAACAGCCTTTACGTGATTCGTAACGTAAACTACCCGGTACCATTTTCCTATGGAGTCACATTAGTAACTCGTATATTTCACTGCAGAAATAAGCGCAGTTGGCCTACAATCGCGTCATTATGTAAAAAAAAGTTTAGCAAATGGCCAAAAACGTAACTACGAAATACCGTGCAAAGTACAAACACTAACTCCAACTAATGAATGTCAATCTAAGTAAGTAATCTTCTATTAAACAACGATCAAACGCTGTTTGACCATTGTTTAGTCATGCTCATTAATATTCATTCACTAATTGTCAGTAACCATCGGCAGTCGGCACTACTGTGACGATCATAGATGACGACTGAAGAAGACACACGCACTCACGCTGGCGCTCCGCTTGCAGCAGTGTAAGAACAACGCATTCTTTGATTTAATTTAATTTTTTTTGTTAAACCGCTAAGACCGCTAGCTTATAGGCGGCGGCGAACGGCGGCGGTTCCGGAGACTACCGTTTGACCATTTATTCGCCAAACGCATGCAGCGCGTAGGCCTATAGTAAGTTTGCACCAATCAATCAATAAACAGATCAACCAATCAGCATAAACGGTCGTCAGATTATGGGACTACTGTAGGCCTACGTAGTCTGTACTCATTGAGTCAACTTAGCCTACTTTTGTCCATGATCTTTGCTGAATATTAATTTATTCTGAAATAAAAATTTGCGATGAAACTATCATCAAAAATCCCACCACACCCAAAACGCCTAATACGCTACATGCATTAACTTGCAGTGTTAGCGTCGTAGGCCTATATGATTCACATTTAGCGTTCACCGTAGTCTTGCCGCTATTGCGGAATTCACAGTAAAAATTAACCATGATGTGTACGGATTTTACGCAACAAGATGGTTTGGAAAGTACATGTATATGTAAGCAGACGAATCTGTATTGCTACTAAGAATAGCCTACATTCGAAACGCATTAACGTCAACGATGTTCTAAAGATGATTCGATGTCGACGTATGAAGCCGTCGTGAAGATCGAAGATGTTGTGATTGATCGATTAATCTAACGGTAACGTATTGTATCTGATTACAGCACAAGATGTAGGCTTATTGCGTAAACTATTACCACTGTCGTCGTCGTCGTCAATTCGTTTAGCAAAATCTACACACATTTTTACTTTACTAAAATGTTTTTTTTTAAATCTCATATATTAGGATACTATCATGTGCTGCCGACAATTATAACGTCGTCGAAAATGCCGTTTTATCACGCCCAGTATGAACTCGTTATAAAAGGCCAAACTTCGACTTCTGAATTTCACAAGGTAGTGTAGCGACAGCATTAAAGTGAGGTGGGCAAAGTTACAATTATTTACATCACTTTTTATTCGCGATGTTGCATGTCAAAAAGTATTAATATCAAGCAATGTTTCACGGAGCTAGTCAAAAATACCAGTGGCATTTGACACACGGTGTATAATTATTGCTTGTAGACGTACAGGAGAAAGGCTCGAATTCCACAATGAGGGTCACTTTTTGACGCACCTTGTAAATTTGCAAAAGTCAAGTGTAGTAAACTACACCGTGTACAAAAACAGCGTAAACATGCTATAAGCTAATCAACGCGTGTCCTTGTTTCTTTGTCTTTCCTCCAGACATTACTCAACCAGCGACTAATCGCTGACGGTCCAGACGCCCACGGCTTTATTATTGATTAACAAACAGCTTGACATTTGCTGCGTCTCCGAGTCTGCGCATGCGCACTGCAGGCACGCACCTGCAGCTGGTGTATAATTGCTCTCTCAGAGTTCGCGTTGACCAACCATCAGCGGAGCGCAGTTTCTATACTGGTCGGAAATAACGACATTTTCTCTGCATGGCGGAAAGCCAAAAGTCGACTCACAGCTCTGTGTAGCGTCTAGAAAATATTATTGGCGGACAAGACTGCGCAGTCTGCGGTCTCCGCTTTTAATTCGTTCGCGATAAATAAGCTACAAAAATCATGACATTTGTTTTGATTAAATAGCTAAACTGAAAAATGTTGCTCACGGTGGCCAGGTAAACGAATCATAGTGATAAAGTTGGAGAGCTACTAAAACGTCAAAAAATGATCGCGATTATTGGATTTGCGAAGGCGATGAAAAATCACCTCGAAAAATCAAGTAAAACGATTACGGTGCTTTAAAACACTAAATGCGATACAAAGTTGACGAATATTTAGCGTTTATACGGCGATGTAGTAAAGCAAAAAGGCCAAATAAAATTTATCACATTACCAAAAAACGTATTGTTGCACTACATTGCGATATTTGAATTAGTTAATTACGCGGCTTTAAAACAACACTATTCAAATTCAATTCGTTTACCGCTTGTCAATTTTTCCATCCGTTCCAGAGATATTCGCTCTCAAAGTTGAAAGTTGTCCTGAATCGGGCCGAATTTTGACCGTTTTTCGCTATCCAAAATTTTAAGGGGGCGGTGCACCACAAAAGTTGTATACACGTTATCAGCCCCACTTAGTAAGGGAATACTAGTACAACATTAATTTCTGTTTTCATTTACATGCTCATAGGCCTAGACATTAATTTACATGTGTATTAAATGTCCACCATCAGTGACCATGTTTTAAGTCGTGCAGGTTACTGGCGGACTTGAGTTGGACTCCAGTCCTAATTGTTCAAGACTCGGACTAGGACGCGGACAAAATGGACTCTCACTGGACGCACTGAGCCAGAGATTGTATTCTGTGGCCTTGCTATAATCGCTGCGTTTGTCCGCCGACTGTCATCAAACGAACGATAGAGCACCAGTCGTACTCCCTGTAATAATCCGCGTTGACGGCGCGCATGCTCTGTGCCGTGTATGACGTCATTTCCGGTGTAGATATGCGACGACTGTGGCGGCCGTGTTCAGTCGACTAAGTGTATTCATCGACGCATTGTGTCGCTCATTGTCACAGCATTTACCGCTGATGGGCGCCCTGCCTGGCGTTTCGATATCGTTCTGCTCGTGTGCGTGCGTGTCTGTTTCTTCATCCTGCTCGTTTTGCGTCTGTCCGTCAGTCTGTCTGTCTCGGAGCTTCTGTGCAGATCAATCGAGCAACTAGCCGGGTGGCCTGGCTGGACGCCGGGCCGGGCGGGGTGAGTGGCTTAGTTGTCGGTCATTCCGAGCTCCAGGAAGACGAGACGAGACGAGAGACGAACGACGACGCAGCAGATGCTACTGCACAACTCACAGCCCAGCTGCTGCTGCTGCCGCTGCTGCTGCAACAGACTCAGAAAGCGCCGGCTGAATGGACAAATGGATGGAAGGATGGATCGCTCGACGGACGGACGGACGGACCGACGGATGGCCGCGGTGGCAGCGGCATCAGTCAAGGCAGGAAGCAAGCAGCAACCAACCCAGCGAGCGAGCGAGCGAGCGACTGTCTCGGCAGGCAGCTGTCGACACAGCTTGATGTTAGTAGCCGCTAGTCGCTACATTCGGCCATCAGTTCCTCGTAAGCTTCGGCGTCTCAATCGGTTGCCGTGGCAACGCGCGCGCCACCTCCGCCGCGATCGCGCGGCGACATATTCGGCTCGTCAGCGCGTACATATCGATCCGAGACCGCACACGACGCACGACCACGTGGGTGGGCGCGTGCCGGCGTTTTTCGTGGTCGGTTTGCGGCCCCCTCGGGCGCTGCGCACTTGAGTGAAGGCAAGTGCTAAGTCGAGACGGCATGAAGGCCGAACGTCGTCGTCGATGTAGCTGCCAGACGACGCCGACGCTGAGTGATGACAAGTGATGATTTCTTCTACAGTAGCAGCAGGGCGATAACCTGATGAAAGATAGTCGTTATCAGTCGGCCACATTGACGGATGGATAAAAACCGGGTAAACGTGATGAAATTATTGTGTCTATTAGCGTAGCTGTTTTTAGGATAATCAGCTGATCACAAACACGTACCTACTCTGACTTATCTTGAAAGTGGCAACACGTAAGCCTTTATATATACTTCAGCTTTGACGTCGTTGTCGGTGCTTTATTCGCTGATGCGAACATAGTGTATGCTTTTAAGTTTAGTTTCCAATTCATTTTGTCATACAAATCAAACGCAGGACAAAGGGCTGCATATTTCTTTGTTTCTCAACATTTGCGGCAGTTGGAAGTTCGAAACTTTGAAATGTATTTTTGTCAGATCTAATTGAGCAACTGTTCGTCAAATAATTTTATTAAAAGCGCTGACTTTGACTGGTGATTGTGTCACTTTGTAAAGTTTAATTTTTATGCAAATAAATGACGTGATGAAGTTTCTTGATTATTTTAGTTAGTTTTGTGAAAAGATTTCGAAAATGAGTCGTTATTTGATGAAATTTGACAACTAGCTGTGCCTAAACTTGTTATCAAGTTGTCATCATCACCGTCAGTAATTTGGTTACAAACTGTCTTCAACAAATTCAAAAATGTTACAAAATATGGCACATACGAGATCTACATAGCCATTTCAAAAACATCGAAGAATAAGTTACTCTATCTCAGACCATTTGGTATAGAACTGCACTTGATCGGTATCAGAAAGTTTTACCAAAAATTGGCGTACATTTGCACCAGATTAACACTAAGGCTAAGCAAAGTATAATATTTTTCGACTTATGTCGAAATGTGGGTTTTTTTAAAAAATGATAAAATATACTTTTTCTGCTGTTTTGTCATTATTGACGTGAAATAGTGTGTTATGATTTACAGGTCAGCACGTATGTCAACGCCAGAGACTACAAAGTTACGAACAAAATGGAGAAGCTTTTCTGCTACCGAGAGAATACAATCGCAGGTCCTCCACAGTTTCCTGTCCAGTCTGCTGACGATATTGCTGGACGGAAAACTGATGAGGGTTCGCGCTTGTGACGAACTGCTGACTCTGATCACTGAGAAACTCTGACCCAGTTGCTGTACGTGGCACATTGCGATCTCTGCTCAGGGCATTCAAGACATGTTAAGGGCGAACGTTTTTAGGAAATTTGCAGACATTTATTTGGACGTTAAAGTCAAGCAACGATTTCACAAGTCGAACGGTAGTTTGAGCGCCCTGTGCCGTGTTAACGCCGACACCTCGTTCTTAAGAAGGTGGCCAAATTTTGATTTTTCACTGAACCGATATACTCTTACACCGATTGAAAGAAATTCGATATAGTTGATTACGTCCGCCAGCTACTCAATCCAGTTATGTTTTATCAATTAGATCACGTATATTTCTGCTTGTGTATTGCATAGACTAATCAAAATAAATAAACATCATAAATAAACTGATGATAATTTAGCAGTAAGAGATAATTTATGCAAGCATTCAACATTAAAGATGTAGCACTACATGTATGTGTCTTCAGTGTCCACTGTTGCAGGTTATAATGCACGCCACGCTTTGGTAAACTTGATACGTTCAACATTACATTACCATAAACCGATCAGTGCTTCGCTAGTCACCAGCCAACAGCCGCAGTGAGAGAGATTTCTGCCTTTATTGCACCGGACGAAGGCAATTTAATTGGCTAATTATCGCGCGGATGCCGCTGCTGGTGCGTATAAATAGAATCTGAGCGATGCAGCAACAGCAGCAGCAGCAGCAGCAGCAGGCGATGGGCACGGAGGGGAAGCGTGAGTGGAGGGCGTGCAGTGAAGCCGTAAGTCGCGTGAGAATGTTGTTAATTTGAAGCGACAAGATTGCAGCGACGTGACCGACTGTGGGCGACCAGCTGCTGCTGCTGCTGCTGCTGCTGCTGATGATGATGATGATGATGATGAGAAACTGAGAATTTGGTTAATAGCTGAAATAAAACAGAAAACTTCTTTTAATATTGGAGAAAAAAACTAAGGACTTGATTAAAGACTAAAAAACCCTAAAAATCCTAAAACGTGATTTAACGTTTAAGACTAGAAAAATAAATACCTGGTTTAAAAATACAAAAAATAAAAACTTGGTTTGAGACCAGGAGAACGAAAATTGCTGCTGCTGCTGCACTGCAAAATGCTGATGATGAGGCAGCGTCTATCATCGTGCGGGCCTTGGGCAACCAATCCAGCCACTGATTGTGGTGTCTTTCAATGGTGATACTATATAATGTGCTTCTGAATCTGTTATGTTCCTATAACATTCAGCGTAAAAGGTAGCAATTATCAAACATAACTAAAATTTTCGACATTAAAAACACATTTGTGAAAATTGTGTAAGAATTATTTAGCACTCAAACATCTAGTTACGCGACATACATTGTTGTCTTCCGCCCAGCTAAATAGCTAGTAAACCGCTGAATTCGCAGCTTTGTTCGTCGTTAACAGTTACCTAGTTTTTTTATTTGTAGCTTTTATGCAGTTTTATTTTGTTGTTTATTACTTTATTGAGCTTATTTTGTCTACACATCTGTATACAAATTCTGTATATTTGCGTATTTATGCTTGTGTACTTGTGCGTTAAAGATCTCAGACATTCATGCACGGCTCGAGCTGCAAATGTGTACGACGCCGTCGCCGGGGCATTGGAGTTGCAGGACCTGGAAATCGACGAACCTGGACACACTTAATACGGCAATTAACGACAACGTTTGAAGTACAGTAACGAGCAGAGTGCCACATTAAGTCAAGTTCAGTTGTCGACATCAACGCCAAGATACGATTTGTCGTGGTTCGTGACATTTGCAAACTAATGCATTTTAAGACGTCTTTTTCAAGGTCCTACATTTTCCTGGTCATGCATTTTTACGCACGACAGCAGAATGTTTCACGCGTCTTAGCCATAGCCTGGGCGTCTGTCCGTCCGTCCGTCCGTCCGTCACACTCTGCGATTGTATCACAACGGCGCAAGCTAGGATCACAAAATTTTCACTGTTGATTTTCCCAATAACTCTAGTTTCTTGTGATGAAATTTTGTGCTTTTGGGTAAAGGGTTTTTTGAACGAGAGCGTCAAAGAGGGGTACTCCCTAAAATTTTAACATTTTACCACTATTGGCTCGCCCAGCGTGAAAAAAGTGGCACATAGGCACAGACTTGCTGCTTATCATAAGAAGCATTTGTGACAGGGTTTTTAGGCGTATCATTATCGATGATCATGAACGACCTTGAACCCCAAAAATAAAAGTTTTAGTGAATTTTTCGCGACTTCGCGCTGCGACACACATTTTAAGAGTGAATTGCGCCGAAATGGCTGGAGATAGTCCAAAACAATCTCCGTATGAAGTTTTCAGCATTAAACGCAGATTTTAGCAGTCCAAGTGCCGACCCCTTAAGTTCAAGGAGGCCTGCGCACGCCAGCGTCAAAAAAGGGTATTCATGTAAAAAGTGGTTGTTTCACCAACATTAGCTTGTTTAGCGTAAAACAGTTGCTGATAGACATAAACATGCTGCTTATCATAACAAGCACCGGTGACAAGCTTTTTAGCGTTAATAACATCGATGACTTTAATGACCTTGAGCCCCGAAATAGGAGATTTAAATGTTTTTTTGCGATTTTCGGCTGCGGTGCGCCCTTGAAGTGCGCACCGCATCAAGGGTGAATTGGGACGAAATGGCTGGAAATGGACCAAGACAATCGGCAAACAGGAACTGCTAAGGCTGTCGCGCGTCTCATGAGCTTTGCTCAAATTACTTGTCAGTCTAGGTACGCAGCTTTCTGTTTCAGCACTATATAAACTGGACTTTGCTACAGGACGATGCGCCGTCACACTGAATGCCAAGCACACCGTGTTCGTTTTCTTGCAACTTTTAAAAATATTACACTTACCGTGAATAAAATGGGAGAAACTGCAATGCGGTGGAATAATTCGTAATTATTAGGCCTACTCACAGTCATAGCAAATTGAATGTACAGGGTGGGCCAAAAAACCGGACCCGCTTCAGCGTTGATAACTCAGCGACTGTTAAACACGTAGAAAGGCGTGTTATATGTCAACAGTTTTATAATGCTGTACAGAATAAACGACAAATTTGCATAGTGAAGCATTTAAATATTATTTGCTTAATTTGCATAAATATTTTTTACCCCCGAAACTCTGCCAAATTTGACTGTAACACATGGATTTAACATGGATATTTGAGCTTTTATAGCTTCGCGACGTTTATTGATGGAAAGGTGCGTAATATGCCGAAAGATTCAAAATTGTGTACAAAAGAAGTGTACAACTTGCATGTCTAAGCATTTAAATATTTTTTGCCTGATTTACACAAATCTGTTTAACCCCTTAAATCATGCTAAATTGGCAGTAACGCATGAATTTAAGTTGATTTTCATTCAGCATACAGTGAAATATCAACAATCATTAACACGTACGTTTAGTTTAGCTGAAATTTGACATATGCAGCTGCCTAGCTTTTGCATTCATAACCGTCATCAGTCCTTTTATAGGCAGCTGATCGATCGCTAAAGTCAATGTGTTCAGGATCAGCTGAGCCCAGCGTTCGATTAGCACACGTTTTAGCTGGTCAGTTACTGAAATTTTGTGACCATGCTATTTGTTTTAATGCCCCACACTGAATAATTCACAGAATTTAAATCTGGGCTTTTTGGCAGTGAGTTTTTGAGTTCAGTGAACTCAGGCAGATGGGAGTGCAGGCAAATGCCTAATTTCAGGGGTAATAAAGATTTATGCAAATTAACCAAAGAATATTTAAATGCTTTGCTATGCAAATTTTTCATTTGTTCTTTACGGCATTCTGAAACTTTTGACATATCACTTGTCTTTCTATCACTAACCAACGCTGAGTTATCAACGCTTAAACAGGTCCGGTTTTTTTGGCCCACCCTGTACAATGTCGGTAGTGTCTGTAAGTTGTAGTTTCCGTAATAAGCGCAACGACACGATACGGCTTGCTCGTACGTTTGCAAAATTTGTGAAGTTTAACTCATTTTGCATGCGATTTTGTTGATATCATTTCGTATGGTATGCTCACGCTTAATCTGCGTTTTACGTACTATATTTTCGAGAATTACAAAATGAGCAACAAATGATGAGCATTGAGCTTAGAAATGTCGTTAAACTGTTGTGGCTTAAATTCAAACTGTCTTATGTGCTTGATGCTACTTTGTAGCTTGATTTTATACTGGAGTCCTTGTGTAGCCTACTACTCAGCAGCGATTTCAAAATTATTGGTACTTATTTTTTGTTTCTTTTTATACGGTATTGTAATAAACACGTGAGCTTCTTTCTTGGAGAACCCGTGGAAGAAATATCACAGCTCGCACGGTATCGCATTGTAGGCCTACATTACATTGGTGTTGAGGCAGCAAATGTGAATCTGTGATCTCGGCGCGTTGCGCGCTTACTGTCATGTAGCTTACATTGTAGGCCTATTCTGTATCGTGACCGTCGTCGGCATCGTATTAAGAGTTATTCGAGCGTATTAGCTCATTACTGTCACCCGAAGCTATACAGATATCCCCAATGGTGGAAACCCCCTGCTTTCAGAAGACCCTACTTCGCCTTAATGTTGGTATTATTTTATGAAAGAAAAAGATCTATAAACTTTAACATTTCACAAGGTCATGTTCCAAAGGTGCAATGAGAATTTCTAATTACAACTTTTTGGAAAATATGTTGAACATATACAAATTACCTTTAGGCCTACCTTTACCTTTTTCTTTAGCCTTTGAAGTTAAGCCAGGTTGATCTGTTAGCTGTTCACTTGTTGTCGAACAAATAAGTTAGGATCCAGAATTGTGAGAATTTGTCAACATTTTATGCAGTTGTGAGCGACAAAGTCGGCGTCCCATACTTTTTCGACCACTTTCGCTACGACAGTAATAACGGTCAGATTATAGCCAGCACACTTGTTGTTATATTTTTTTTATTTTTACATATATTTACACCTGTAATGTGTACTGCTGTCCATTCTCCAGTAACATCAACACTAATGTGCTACACTTTTATAAATCGTGCATATCATTAGACTATGTTGCGCAATTCTGAAGACGAATGCAGCCTGCGGCCGTCAGCGGCAAAAGCCAGGCAGAAGATGTAAACAGCGAGACATCAAGCAAACGTGCAGTTTCGTACACGTACAAAAAATCGCTTTAACCAACTGATGTATTAAACTATAAACACACGATGAGTAAAAAGCGAAGCGCGTCGACGAACAGTTTAATACAGTGGTGTCCTAAACTGTGGAAAATTATTGGAAATTTTTTTCTTGTCAGAAATTTTTGTTTAAAAATGCAAAACTTGGGGCTGAAAACCTCCATTTTGGGAAATGTAGAAACAAAATTAAAATTTTGAGCACTTATAATCTTTTCTGTCAAAAAATTGCAATTGCCTGTTGGAGTTTTATCAGAAAGTTGAAGTGTCTCTGGGCAGCAACTTCCTCTCTCGCCTACTTTTTCACACGACGCCGCAGGTTCATTATGTTTGTGCAGGTGGTTGATCTATTTGGCTGCGGATTTGTCGCGCGGAGGAGCCCTGGAGGGTGGGTAGTCAGTGCCGGTGTCGTCTCGCTGCAGTGGCGGTAGGTCGTAGAATGTCCCGCAGTCTAGCGGTACAGTCGCTCGGGTGAAGTCTGCACTGGACGTGGTCGACGCGGCGGGTTTGAACGTGACGAACGACGTCGGCGTGTCGGTGCAGCCCAGCACGCCGCGGTACACCGTCGTGGTGGTCGTGGTGGGGGGTGGCGAGGTGTCTGTGGGTGGTCTGCCGTCGGCCGCAGCCACTGCGCGTCTTAGCGTACACGTGCAGCGCGCGGCTGACGCAGACAGCCGGTCGTCGACGTCGACATCGTCGTCTGGACCCAGCCAGACCGTCAGCCCGCCGGTGCCGTCACCGAGCAGTCGGGTTCCACCTGCTGTGAGGGGCGGCGAGTAGCCCGCAGACGACTGATGATGTGGCTGCTGGCGGCGTGGTAGAGTGTACGCCTTGCCGGCGACGTGCGTCACATCGTGCTGCAGCAGGGATGTCGACCTGTAGGGTGTGACCGGGACTGATGCGTGATGATGACGTGTCTTGAACGCTAGCGACGCCGCTTTCGTTCTATTCAACGGAAACACCATCAACACGACGATCAATTTAACTATATATGTTGCTTTTAAAGATAATGTAGTAATAAATAGTAATAGAAACTAGGGAACTTTCAGCTTTGAAAAAACTTTCGCTACTGGCCACGACATTTTCGCTCACAGGAATGGAGAGTTCCACATGCGATAACTTTGTTTGCGAAAGGGATAGTACTTGTGAGCGAAAATTTTCAGTTTCTGATAATAGGCTACGGTAATTATATTTTTGGCTCTGTCGTCGTGACACAACCATAGTGGTTGGCTGGCTCTGCTGAATGTCAGACCTGCTGGCAAACCAAGCTTCATTTGTGCATGAATTGTGAGCTGCAAAACTAAAAGTTTTAGGCCTACGCAACATCAACAATTACAGTATGATTTAAAAAGCCGGATCACACGCATTCGCAATAGTTTTTATTACTCATGAAAAAATGCACTACGAAAGAATGACCCGAAGCAAACAGGTAGGTTAATACCTGTATTAATTATTAGTTACCTGTGCAGGTAAGCCAGACCTCCGGCGAGTGTAAAGATGCATATTGATGAGGCGACGACTAGGATTACCAGCAACGACAAACCTGGTAAAAATGCACAAAAACTGAACAAGTCTTTTGCTCATCTAACTGTTTACACAAGCACACATATGTTTTTATCTCTCTGCAACTTCGTCAAAGTTTTAACATGCGTCACTGGTAAATTTTTGCGACAGTATTGTTATCACTCGTCTAACACATAGAATAAATATTAAAAAATACGACAACGTTAACTTGTAAATCTTAATGGACAGAAAACGTACCAATTTACTTTCTGTGAAATCTTAAGTAAATATAATACGAGTAGCTACGAAATTCTGCAAATACTCGCTTGGCGGCGTTTGCGTATACGAAGACGATTGTTTAAACATAGCTAATTGACAATTTTTCTCGTCATGCACTAATTCTCTTTTCCAATAAACTAACTGTGTTTTTGAACGTTAAACGTAAATGTTTTTCTCTTTGGATTTTTACTTTTTTCGACTTTTGCAACAAACTGTGTGACGCAAGCCCAATGCCAGTGATTAGCATTAGGCCTATTAGTGCGTGCATAACTACAGATTCATGGGTGCTGTTGAGTATCTTCCGAAAGTTGATGTCTGCCGAGAATTTTTTCCTATACTCTTATAATCAAACATTATTTAGCAACTAGAACAGTTTTCATGAGTCAGCTGTCAGCATGTGGTAATGATGTATATACCGTAAGGTAAGTACGCTTCTTCAGCAGTGTTGGCAATCTGCAGCATCTCCACTACAAACACGACCAATCACTAATCATTCGCGTAAATTTGTTGCATGCAAAAAAAACAATTGAATATGGTTACGCATGGCAATAGTCATTTACTGTTGCTAATTAAACAACAAATTAAAAAGTAAATAAAATATTAAAAAAATCAGTAAAATGTTAATTTATATAGCGCCTATCGTTAAATTAACCTCTAATGCTCTAACTTACACCGTGTAATGGAAAGTCACAGAAAGTAGATAAGTTGTAAGAGTAAATTGGACATCCTGTGATTGACACATTTTATAAGCAATTGCATAGTTTAAGTATATATAGAAGAAATAATAACAAACTTTATTTCGATTTAATGCAAAGCCTAGAGGCGATAAAAAAAGCCCACCAGCGAGCTCAGGGGTCAATGCATTTGTGATAAAAATTTGATGACATTTTCAACCAACGGTGTACAATGAAGATGTACAATTGTGCAGCAAAACAGACAGGTGCAGAGTAAAAGCTGTTGCGCGAGAAAATGATAGATCAGAGTTTTCAAAATGATAAAAACCGACTTTTACATGAATTTACGTAGTAAATAACTGCCAGTCATCATCGTACCGGAAACGTCGTCGCTTATTTAGTCACAATACTGATGCCTAATGGCTTTTGACGCCGACGGTCGCACGAACAATTTTACTCTTCAGCGAACGGCCACGCTCGCCTGCATCGTCGACTATTACGCTAATAGCAGATTTAGCACCACTTGACGATATGATGGCTAAAACGCAAGGTCGTTGGCCTACAGTCAGTCCTACATGACGTTTCCAAGCATGCAGATTCAACGAGGCGATTGTCCGTTAACTACGGGTGGTCAAACGTAGAAAAACTGCAGATCATATTAAGTCAGTTTAATATAGTGTTCAAATCGTGAGTGTAGCTGTAGGAGTATCGCGAATTTCATATGGATCAGTAACGATTTACTGTTTATCTATCTGCTTTCGATTTTGTTATTCATAATAAGTTCACAAGGTAAGCCAAAAAAATGGCACAAAATTTTTATGTGCCAATAACTTTGTCAAATATTAACCGATTTTTAAAAATCTTTATTTACTTTCGGAATCAGGAGAAAATTTGTAGTAACATTCTTACTAAAGATCCCCCCACACCTCAACTGTGTCGCTACATTACCTAGTGAAATATCAGTGTCTTTAAAGCAACAATTGAAAGCAAGGCGATATCCATATCAACACATCCTAAAAAATTAACAACAAAACAACCTGTTCATTGTCTCAGTTATTGTCCAAAGTAACTATAACATTTCAGAGTTTTTACGTCAGATGTTCATTATGTCCGCCTTGCTGTTAGACGATGCACTCAAGCCGGCAACGCCACTGACCAACGGCGCGATTAACCAAACGCTGTGACAGTTTGCCCTACTCAGTGCCCCAGAATTGTCGTGAATTGTCAACATTGATAAACCATCTATGAAAAAGCTACCCCCGAACAGCATAATAGATGGGATTTTAGTTCGGGCTGTTTGGAAGCCACATGTCAGGCTCAATAACGTTGACCATGCAATTGATCATTGTCACTGCCGGCTTGAGTGCGATGTCTGACATTTCACAAGGTAGTGTAACAACACCTATGAGGTTTGGCGGGACCTCTAGTGTTAATGTTAATACTAATTTTTTGCTGATTCCATCAGCAAAAAAAATTAAAATGGTTAACATTTGATGAAGTTATTGACATATAAAGATTTTGTGCCATTTTTGGGGCCACTCTGATGATAAATGGAGGATTCAAACTGCAAAACGCTTTACCGCACATCCGAAAGTACATTATTCACTATTTGTAAGTTTGCTCATCACTTGATGACAGCATGCCTGCATGATTGACTGTTCGTTAGCTCCTGCCTACAATTAGCTTATTATTATGACGTCCAAGACTCAGTGGGTGGTATAGCAACGGTCAGCAGTAGCTGTTGTGCCAGGCATGCAGGGTTTCTTTGCATGTTGCGCTCAGTCGTGTGTTCTCAACATCAAAACCAACAGTGACTGCTAAGCGGCATGCTGCAGTTAGACTGATTTTCTTTTCAGCTTCATTGCCGTCCAGTCACGAACTGCCATTCGGAACAAAATGACATCAAAAAAAGAAGAAATTGTCCTGATAAATTCCATATTTTCTTGTTTTTGCAGCTTGCTAAGATTTGGACGGACACTTATAATAAAGCTGATGATGTCTTCAGTATTAGACATATTATTGTCGCCCTAGAAAAAGCTAGGGGTCATGCATAAAATGTCATAAAAAAGTATCAGTTTTTGTCTGCTTGATTTTACAACGCCTAAACTGCTACAGTTATACACGGTGTTTCATAAAAAGACCTCTTTTTGTTTTTTGAATTTTAAAGCATCGTTAAAACTGACGGACAGTTTGCTCACAAGGTACAAGCAGCAAATAAAAAGACAACGTTAAACTACGAAATTCACGAAGAAGTGCAGCAAAGATGAGACGAATCATCCGAATGCAAACAATCTATGCAGGAACAGGTGCACACACGATACGCCAGCTAACAGATGTGTCGAATACAACGCCGCAACGCGGCTAGAAATCGAACCTTCGCTCAAAACTCGCGGGATATCGCACCGCACGCTAACATCGTGCTTACCAGATATGCATCGCTCCATCTAACAGGTTGTGCGATCGAGCTGCGGCAGAAGTTCTGACTTATTAATTACAAGTTCGGCATCTTCAACGAATCTCGAAGGTGCTTCGAGACGACGAGATCGAAGCAGCTTGTGACGCAGCGATCACAAATTCACCGGAGAATTAGCACAGCTTCGATTGCGCTCGGCCGCGTCTCTTAACTTACGGTACCGTAGGGGCTCAGAAGCGGCCACTGCTCTCTGGCCTCCACCTGAGCCCTTCAAGTAAAATGTTAACGTGGAAATCACTCATTCTCTTCTGTTGGCGAAAGTTCAGTTTTGGCAAAAGCAACCCGAGAACTCATGCAGTTGCTTATTTCACACAACGGTCATCACTATTTCATCGGCGTTCGTTTATTTCTATGCATTATGCCTGGCAGGACTGGATGACTTGTCGGGGCTGTTGAAAGCACGCGTCACACCTCGTAAGACGGATTAATCGAAGAACTGGCGCCATCTGCCGAATGCCTGTAGTCCGGTAGCTGCGGTACAGTAGCCTAGGTGCTCTATCCGCCGCATAGTCCCCACTGACGCCAGCACATAACGTACGCCCTGATCCCCTCGATACTTTGGCTGGTCACGTTAAGCCGGACGACGAATAGCCGTGTGATATCCACTGACGGACTGATTGTGTGTGCTGTTTAGTGCAATCGAAAGCCAATTTATATACTACCGGTCAGTTCAGCCTTTCAGCGTAGACCTTACATGTGTATTCACTGACACGGCGTCAACCGTCAACTAATTAAGAGACTGGCGTCACGGCACTGGCGTTGCCAGATATGGGGCATTATGGCACGTGTCTCCTCAACTTTCAAGTATCTTATCAAATTTTGCAGATGACTTCAGAGCCGCACGAAATTTTACATTCGACTCTAATCCACGTGGTTGTCTTTCCGCTGAAAAGCTAGTGCCGCGTAGGCCCACTCTTCATATAATTTTGTTTGTTGCGCGACTTTCGCAATATTTTTCTATGTCGATCATAAATTATTTTCTATTAGTTTCGTGCCCCTCTCGGCGTCGCACCAAATCCTGACGACGCCACTGTGTACCTATACAATGTAGTTCTAGATCTACCGTGTCTACTACTACTAACAGGCCATACACTTTCGGTTCGTGTCGTATTTTTGCTTTCCGCGCTCCAGAGAAAGGCCTTCTTTACGGGCGAGCACGTCTAAAATATCAACAACAGCTGTGAAAAAACATAAAGCGAGCATAACGTTTTAAGTTTTCGTAGTAGGTTCAAAGTCGACAAAGAACAAGTATATCTGAAGTTGGTTGTTCGTTACTCACTAAGTGTGCAGTTGCCGATAAGACCGACCCACGTGTTGGCGACACACTTGAGTGTCCACGACTCGTTGGTGGCGTTGCATTTGATGCGGATCGCTTTGGACGACGTCGCCGCTATGTGCATGTTGCTAGGCAACGTCGGGTACGCGCAGCCGAATACTGCACAACAGCAGCAGCAGCAGCAGCATATTTTCGTTAAGTTTGACTTTCTCCTCTATGTTGGTTACGTTCAGCTCTGTTTGTTTACTGGTTAGTTTGTCTGACAGCAGAATTGCTTAGAAGTTCCCGAGCCTGGTTATTTTAGTTTCATTTTAGAATCTGCGTTCCATTATGCTTTTCCTATTATGCGCTTTACTGCTTTCAAAAAACTGTGATGGATTTTTTTAAATGGTAATAAGCTGGTCCAACAAGATACAATCAACTATTGTATATTACGGTAATTTAAATCCCAGAGCGTATTCGGCTATTTACTTTTGCTTTCTTTAATACTGCGAGTGTGCCTGTTTATATGCAGTAAACTGTAGAAACGACTGCTAGTAAAATAATCCGTCTTTAGAAGTAAAATAAATGAGTGTTGAAAATTTACGCACTCAAAAGACGGCAAGCAGTTGTTTAGCACCGTTATTTCATAGTCGCCGACGGTGTTAAACTACACTGTAGTTTGTTTATTCATGCATGATTAAACCGGCGTAGTTATGATCAGTTATCATCCTATTACACCACTGCTGACATAACGAATGCGACCGTAGGAACAAGAAAGGGTTAAAAAAACCCGATGAGAGAGAGACAACTTTGCATGGTCACAGAACAGAACTTACCATCATACTTGAGAGCGAAGTAAGGTCCACTGTCGTCATCAGCGTTACCAGCGGCAATTAGACTGAGTCGCAAGCGGTTTGAACTAGACGTATAAACGACCTGGCACGACACAAATAACGTACAAGCCATACATTGTACTTAAGCCCATAGTCCATTAAAATTTATCAAGTGGAAGACAATGTTCGCTGACCAGGTCGCCGATAAATTGTGAGCAGAAATGAGTTCGTTTTCGTCATGGTCGTCGCTGCTAAGTTAAGTCAAATACAGGGTGGACCCAAAAAGTAAGCTATATTGCACTTTGACCATATCTTCATCAAATATTGACCTATTTTCATAATTGTTTTACCAATAGACTTTGTAAAAAATTGCTACTTAATGGCATGCTCACCACACCTATAGTGTCGCTACGTTACCTTGTAAAACACAAATAGTCTATCCCAAAACCAACGATTTCTCCAGATCGGCAGGAGGTCTGACGGTAATTTTTTTAAAGTAGTTAACTAAAATGTTAAATATGAGTTATAATAAGTGTAAAGAAAAACGAAAGACATATTAAACATTTTTTGGAATAACTTGAACCGATTTTTGCATAAATTTTCAATGAACATTAATGCTGGTTGGCGGTGTGGTATTATAGGACCGCCCCCTCGAATGTCTCCCCCGGAGGATCTGTATCGGTACAGATTCTCCCCCCGGAGGATCGATACCGGTGTACAATCTACCCCGGAAAAATTTAGTCTGGTACAGAGCCTATTATAGATTCGCCCCCGCCATTACAGACTCTCTCTCTCCCCATGTCAGAGTCTCCCCTTCTACGAGTTTGTCCACCATTATCACCATCTTCATCATCAGCACCATCATAATCCTTTATATATATCATCATCAACAGTCATAGCAACATCAGCATCATAATCATAGTCAGTATTGTCATGTGCGTCGTTAACAGCGTGGCCTAAGTTGCAGTACAGAGTCACTGAAGCACTTCCACACCAGACGCAGACGGCAAGGAAGACGGGGATGCGTAACCGTCAGTGGGGGCGACTTTAAGGTCCCGAGAGTTCGCCAACAGCTTGATCGGCGCACCCGGAAAGCGTGGTCAATCAATATACACCTTTGTCTAGTACCTCTGCTACCACGTACGAACCGTCGTAACGCAGACTCAGCTTCCCGCCCTTCCGGGTATCGCGCCGTCTGTTATAACGTAGAACACGATCGCCTACGCCGAAGCTCGGTTTCTGACGTTTGATATCATACTGGCGCTTCTGTTTCGCTTGGGCAGCTTCGATGTTGGACTTCGCAGCGGCGCGAGTGGTTTTCAGCAGATCGATGGCGGTGTTGGCGCGTGCCAGTATCGCGGTAGCCACAGCGTCTTCGTCGTCGTACACTGCGTCTTCGTCTTGCTGTCGATCGAACTGTAGCTCCGTTGGCAGTCGCGCCTTGACGCCGTACATCAGCTTAAATGGTAACATCTTATCCGACGTTTGCTCTATAGCACGGTAGGCGAACGCGACTGCATCAAGATGCTGGTCCCAGTCGTCGGCTTTTTCGTTCACCAGCTTGCTCAGAGAGGTTACCAGAGTTTGGTTGAAGCGCTCTGTACAAAAGCACACGCACACCGCATTAGGATAACTGTATTACTGACATTGGCCTAAAAACCCGTACAGAGACGAAGCATACAACACGCTGTATTAATACGTGGTTAAGACAGGCTGTCTTGCAAAAATGCCAGCAAGTCGAAAGCACCAATCACCGCCCACCGTGGCCATTATCTTTGTACGGGGGAGAGGCTATCTGATTCGTCGCGGTAGCACGATCTGGATGAGCGGAAAACCCGTGCATGTTATAGGTCTCTTCGATAAAACAGCGTACAACGATTTTAGGCGCGTTTTAACCATCCCAATTCTCTCCGTCTCCCTGCAAACTAGAATCACCAAATCTTTACCTTCGGCTGCCTGGAAGACTCTAGTTTCAGGAACCGTAAAGCTTTTCCATAAATTCGAAGGGGGTCACCCCGAACGAGGGCGCTAAATAAGAGAGGGGTAGACGAAATTTGCGATTTTTGGCCAGTATGATATCAAGTCGCTGTATCTCAGTAACGGTACGAGATAGGGCCTAGGTTACTATTAATCACTAATAGGAAGTCGTACACTGGCTCTCGCGCGTATCGTGAGCATTATGTCAAATTTTTGTCAGTTTAATTACGCGCGAATATACGATCACCTCGTAAGCTGCGCTGATCAAAAGTAAGAGCGCTTCAACTAATAATGATGTCACGATATAACTAACGGCGTACCTGTAAAGTCCATTGCTTTGTGGATGGTAAGCTGATGTCATGGCGATTTTGATGTTCAGCGCACGACACAAATCGTCTACGGCATTGTTCGCAAACTCGCGTCCCTTCACAATCCAAATTTACATAATTAGCTGCAGCAAGCTTAGTGATGTAACTGCATGTTCAACTTTAAAGTAACGTTCATAACAGCATAAAAACATTCGCACTTTTTTACGTTCACACATTTTTTGGGTCACCGACGTACACAGACTGCGGCGTGCGCTGTGCACATTTACGTTTTACTTACTTATTTACTTACCTAATTCCATACTGACGTATTTACAAGAAAATATAAAATATATGTCATCTTCGTACAGTAGACAAGAGTAGACCTGACAGTTGGCTGCAAATACAAACGCCGACTCGGGTGAACTTGCCACAGCGATTCCGCCTTTTGCTAATTTACGTTGGTCCTTGCTAATTTTATTTTATGCGGACGAATAAACGTGGGTGTTGGGATTTGCGCGGGAACAGCTGTCAACATACACAGTAGCGCTATTAGTGAACAGAACAATGGTTAACTTCTCGTGCAGCAAGCGACAACTTACACATCCATTGCAGACAGACAGACAGACGGACGGACGCCAGGCGACCAACGTACCACTATAGAGGCATACAGCATAGCGGTAGCGCCTCAAAAGTTAAGTAACTAAAGTACATTTCAGCTTCAAACATGAGGCAAAAAATAATGACAACGTAGCGCACTATGCGGTCATTCATTGCCCATGTCTACTCCCGCATTTAACGAACGGTATCGGCATGTATGCCTAAAATTTAGCGGTAAAATGTTTCACGTGTAAGCAAGACCAAAATCACTACGGAGTAAGTCTACATTCAAACAGTATTGGCGTGTATCACGTTAACTTACCGTTCACAGGTGCGGACGCAGTGACGAATAGCCTATCTTCGCTCATGGTCGCCCACCAGAAACGCTCCGCCGTCTTTTGCTGGGTCGCATTTATTCCGAAGTGGGGACGAGTGCATTTGTTGCAGCAATTCTGCGACTTTTTCTCGGCGGACAACACGCTGTTCTTTCCCTTTCCATTCTCTGTGAAACACTGCGTTGTCGCAAACGAAAAACGATTTCGCTTTTTCACGTAATCTACGTTTACTGTTCTTTGTCGAACCTTCAGGATATGTGTTATTAGCTAAAAACGCGAACAACTCTTTATACGCTTCTTCCTCCACGATGTCGACTCGTAACACTGTCGACAAACTCTGACACTGGTATATACGGCGGTCACAAAAAGCAGTCGACAATTGTAAGCGGATTGCGTAATTTTTTTACAATGTTCGTGCTCGCGATATCCATCTCTTTAGTCTGATCTTCACTACAATCCCATCAGACGTCAAAGTCGCCATACAGTCGCGACTTCTCTGTGCTCTGATACCGCAGCCACCGCAGCACGGCTGCATCACATTTTACGGATGCTCATTGCCGGGGAGGAGAGTCTGTAACGGGGGAGATTCTGTCACACCGACTACGGAGACTGTCATAGGGGGGGATTTTATCACAGGGTAGACATCTACATGGCGGAAGAGACTTTGTAATACCTGAACAGAGTTTCCGGCCGGAGACTCTGTCATGGGGGAGACTCTGTAATGTGACACCGGCTCAGTGTTACGGGCGCCCAGCACCGCAGGCTCAGTCACGTGGTCGCCGTGGCTGGCCCGTACAGGCTCCGCGACCGTGACAATTCTATTTAAATACTTTGGAAATTACCACTATAATTTCTGCTTATCTGTAAATATTGCGTTTTTGATATTTATGTTTTACAAAGTAGTGCAGTGACATAACAAGTATGGTGTGCATGCCACTGAATAGCAAATTTCTTAAAGATTCTACTGGTAAAAAAATTGTGAAAATTGGTCAATATTTAGCAAAGATATGGACAAAATGCAATAGCTTACTTTTTGGGGCCACCCTGTAGTATTAATAAAGGCCTAACATCGGTTTAGATCAAGATTGAATTAAAATGGAAGATAAGGCTAAAGACAAGAAGTTATTTTAATAGGTAGATGAACTTGTTTGCAGTGTTATGTTTATAACTATTTGTGCTCTATTTTACTGTATTTATTTTAACACTATTATGTTCAAAGAAACATTGTGAGTTAAAAATATTGTCGTGAACTGTCGTCATAATCTTTGGCAAATCGATTCTGATATTTTTATTGGCAGTCACATGTAAAGCCTGGTCGAAGACGTGACACGAAAGCAATGCGTAATTAATAAAATTTTATGTTAACGAGCAACATTAAACACGACAGTGCGTGTAGGAAGACTACTTTTGAGGAGTTTATCCAGTGATGGTAGTGGTTCAAAGATTGGTATAACTTGTGACTGACAAACCTTTGTGGAAGCTCGGTGGTCGCAGACGACGATGTCGCGGTACTTGGACCGTTCCGCGACCACGGCGTACTCGCTACAAGACGACGACTGAGCCGTGGTGTCGGCGAAGCTCATCAGAGTCAGGTTGATTCTCTGCCCCGGCTGAGCGACAATCACCCACGGACAGGCGACCGTCGTGCCAACTCCGAGCGCCCGCGACGTGTAGCTGGCGATGACACCCGACTCACCGCGTGCGACCGGGTAGACGCTGGGATCTGCCACGCCGAGATGTGCGCCGCCACGAAGCACCCTGCTGCCGCTGCTGCTGCTGCTGCTGCCGTGACTGCAACTTGGGATGTTGGTCGGCACTAACACTGCATCCATGCATGACACATTTCCAATAATCCACAATTTGTCCAGCGTCATAACGTTTCAAACTACAGAAAAATTTTACTGACCGTTACCTACGGCGTTGCTTATTAAATTTTGTAATCACAAACGTGCACATGATTACAATGAACTGTATGTAAGCACACTGGCACGTCTCGTGTTAAATAAAACTCTGAACGAGAAATCATATTACAATTATTATGCTGATATTTATTCCAGTCTCAATACTGGTTTGTTATAGACCTGTTGCTGCAGTGCACTGGCAAAGCGACATGTGCAGTAAGGTGTTTTACGAAATGGGTAATACGGTACCAAATACAGACCTGATATTTATTTCCCGATCAGTCAGTAGTCACACTTGGTAACATGCAAATGAGTTTTCATCAGTCTGAGTGCAAGAACGAAACGGTAAACTTGCATCAAGCATCTTAGCAAATTTAGCATTCTTTTAGTTATCTTTGTGCCAAAATCGTTGTTTATTGTTGCCAAAGTGAGATATCAAAATCAGATGACATAAGCTTACAGACTGCAGATATGGTATACTTCTCTTATCTTACCCGTTGAAAAGCACTCGTGCAACAAAAATCACCTATCGAAATGCAAAGCACACGTACTTTTTTAAAGCAGTTAAAACACAACAATGAAATGAACAATACAAGTGTTTAGATAAAATGCAGGTTTCTACTTTCGGCGGACCTTTGAGGCAATGATAGTCCGCTTCTACGTAAGACTTGAGGTCAAGCGGACAGTTGCGGAATGAGGAGAACAGCGCTTCGAGGTTGGCAATGCGGCAGTGGCGACGTCCGGAGCATTTAGCGGCCAGTACGCGCGTAACGTCCGCCGCGCAGCCGACGTAACCGTAGTCTGTACGTGCGCACCGGTTGAGCTTCATGCGACCGTAGCGTGCCTGGTCCACCAGTACGACCTCGTCGGCGGCACACTGCATTTCAAGCGTCTCTTCCAGACAATATTCACCCGCTGCAATACAAGAATCGATATGCAAACGATTTACGGAATAACTACCGTCGCTAACTTGCTTTTATAGCACTTTTATACAAAAAAAAATCGCGATTCCGACTATTCCTACACATTTATTCGTAGCGCGCTCTGTCTGTTTGTCATCTGTCACACTCGTGCATCCTGCGTAGGCCTAAATTGTTTGACGGATGCCATTTGGCAACTACACTTAATAAGAAACCTGAATATAGGGACGGATAGATTTGGGGTCCAAACCCAAGCTAAACATACAATTGCAAACGGTCAGTCTTATGCTGCTGCTTGACAAATGCAAACGAGTGATTCCGCCTCTTACCCAGCTACTTTGGGCTTTGTTGTATATGAGTAAATAAGCAAGTAAGTAAGTAAGATTATCCAGAAGGCGCATTTAACAATAGCCACAATGCGCCGCGCTCTTAAAGCCCCCGAACAAAAATGTATTCAACTGCTGTTTAAACTGTTCAAAGTTAATGTCAGTTTGTCTCAGATGAACTGGCAGACTGTTCCACAGCCTAGGACCTGCAGCAGCAAAGCATCTGTCTCCATAGCTGCCGCAGGTCCGTCTGACGACACATGTCCTCGAGTTGGCAGAACGCAGCCATGGCGACGACCTTCGTCGGAGACCAGTTGACATTCGGCGACCAGGTAAGCTGGAGCCATGCCGGACAGTGACAAATAGACCAGAGTAGCCATCTTAAAGTCCACCTGAAGCCGAACCGGAAACCAGTGCAGCTCCTGTAGCATCGGCGTCATGTGGTCATAGCGTCGAGCCCCCGACACCAAACGTGCAGCTGCATTTTGAACAGACTGCAGCCCGCTCATTAAACCGTCGGTGATGCCGTAGAACATCGAGTTGAAGTAGTGCAGGCGACACGAAATAAACGCCTGGATCAGCATCTTGACGGCATCAGAAGACATCGATCTGACGAGCGGTCGGAGCAGCCATAGCTGGTAGTAGCCACTGCGACACACGGCGGCCACCTGCACAGACAGCGTCAGCTGACTGTCGACGATGATGCCGAGGTTACGCGCCGTCTCCGAGACGTTGATACGTGCCGACGCCACCGGAACTTCCGAAACGTTGACTTTCGCCAGCTGTTGTAGAGAACCCAACCACATCACTTGGGTCTTGGTGGGGTTCAGTCGAAGTCGGCTGGCCTTCAACCATGCCTCGATGTCGACGAGACACGCAGTAAGACGTCGGACGGCAGCCTCAGCGTACTCACCAGCCGGTGTGCCGATGTAGTCCTGCGTGTCATCGGCATACTGGTGCAAACTGAGTCCATGACGGTCAACGACGAGGGCCAGCTCAGCCGTGTACAGAACATACAACAGCGGGCCCAGTACAGATCCTTGCGGAACCACAAATAGTACCGACTGCACAAAAGACAGTTGACCACTGTAGGCAATCTGCTGCGTTCTGTCGGTCAGAAATGACTGCACCCAGTCATGGACTAAGTCGGTCAAACCGAAAGCAGACTGCAGACGTTCTAGCAGCATGGAGTGGTCGACGCAGTCGAAAGCTGCTGAAAGGTCCAGTAGTCCAAGCAGCGTCACCTGCCGATCAT
>Ga0209367_1001891_pt1 | contig 26823 bp, 24 predicted proteins | sample WorMetLIZISLAND2_FD_187412 | JGI IMG/M metagenome (GOLD analysis project Ga0209367, IMG submission 187412) | Marine gutless worms symbiont microbial communities from Max Planck institute for Marine Microbiology, Germany - Olavius geniculatus... ... | reverse complement strand
AAATAAAACGTTCGAGAAAACGCGAAGTACGAATAGCGATACGTTGGCTAACAGGCAAAAAGCCAAAGAAATTCTGACACTCCAGCACAATGTCATTATCGTTACGTAGCTCCCTCCGGCTTTGTACTCAGTTTGGTTTCTAAGCTACGCCCCCTACGCGCTGCGACGTAAATCTAGAATCTTAGCAAGTCGAGCTGCCTTGCATGCTGAGTGACTTAGAGGAGCTATTTTCGAGACAAGCGGTAAATCTTTTCATCTGACAGTGACTAAACACTTATCTTCTCTGTAAGAAAGCGTGCTATCTGTTGTACAATTTGCTGGTGTTGGTTGAACAAGATAATGTTCAAACGAACACGGAGTTTGTCTCCAATGCATCATGATAGCTTACAGTAGACCTATAATAAGTACGTATAAACAAAAATCAGTAAGCTGTATAGACCAGTGGTAAAAATCAAATAGATTAATTTTAAAATGTACAGCAGCAATGTTATTGTCATCTTTCGTTATTATTATAATCAAACAATTAACATTATCAGTCACGGAACCGAGGGGCGGCGGCGGGCGAGGGGGATCCAGGGGTCCGTACTCCCAGATCCCAGCAGGATGATCCATGAGATTCGCGCAAATCCAAGCTCTTCTGCATGGGTAAGGGGGATAACATTACTCCATGCACGACATTACTCGCAAGAGGATATGTGCATTATTGGAAAAGAAGAAGAAGATAAGGGTAGCAGCGGTAAATCGACAACCACTTGACTTGGACTCCCCTAGCTTTGAAAACCTGGCGCCGCCCCTGATGCGACAGCTCGATTCGTCACCAGCGGTTTACTATAGGCCATGAGTTTGTGACCATGCGTCTATCATGCACCGTTAAAGAGATATGGTGCCTGAATTAAAATGGGGTCACTACCTTGACCTTTTGGGGTCACGTGATCAGTTACGTAACCATTCGACTCGCGGTGGTCGACTTCCTATGGGTGATCCATAGTGACCATGCGTCTATCATGCACCGTTATGGAGATATAAAGCCTCAAACGTTGGACGGACGCACAAACGCTCAGGTGATTTCTATATGCTATGCATTGCATTGGACAGACAAAAATTGAAGTATCAGTAATACTCTGTTTACACGATCGAGCAAACATCGAGCGAATATGAAGCATGCATAAAGCATAGCAAACATCGAGCAGACATCAAGCAAACATCAAGCTGGCTCGTCCAGCTAACAAATAGCCAGCTCGTCGAGCCAGCTTGATCGCTTAAACGCGGTATAACACAGAAACGATTAATTTAATATCTGCAAACAACGTTCAAAACTCTGCTATGTTCCCAAAAAACGCGTTTACTGTCCTGAGCAAATTTTTAAAATAATAATTATATATTTAAAATTGCAAAAAATAACGAACAAAATAAAGAAAATCACGAAAGTAAAGAAACGTTTTTAAAACAGTGAACGCCAATAAAGTAGTTTACGATGCAAAAAACATGGTCAGCTGTGGCAGTGTGGATATTTTGACTTTTGTTAACTTACAGCTGCTGCAGTGCTGCGTGGATTCTACTGACAAAAAAGCAATCAACTAGCATGTCCCCTCAAGCAAAGATAACTATGCACGTAATCCGAACGCTGCACTCGACTTCTCTGAGGCATTCGACTCTGTCTGACACTCTACTCTGCTTCAAAAATTCTCCCAGCTCGACCTACTGGACATATATACAACTGGCTGACGGATTTCTTTACAAACCACACTCACTGCAAGGTACTCGGGGACCAGCAGTCATCGTTACCTGATATCACGGCCAGCATCAACCAAGGCTCAGAAATCGTACCTGTCGCGTATATCGTCACCGCCGGCGACCAGACCGCAGTTACTGCTGGGAATTCGGTATGCAAATTCGCGGACGGCACATACCTAGGTAATCGTATATCATGCGTGTGACGAAATCGAACCACGTCCTGCATGTACTGTTGCCGCCACTGTCTACTGCATTACATTGTTACAATCTGCGGGAACGAACACATTCAGTCCAGCTACCTATACACACTGCTCATCTTTCGGACTGTGATTTCGTCACACGCATGATATACAAAACACTTATTGTAAGGTTGTAATAGTCCTATGTGCACACTAATATTTTATAGCAAAGCTGGAATAGGATAGTAGACTATAATTTGCATATGTAACGCTTGCTTGCTTTCTGCCAATCCTGGGCATCAACCACAACACTGGAACATTGCCAGAATTAAATGTTTACAGAACTGTGAATCCGTGCATCACTATCTTTAACGGTTGCAAGAGGTAATTTCATATGATGAGATGATAAGCTATTGATAGGCTCACAAATGTGGATTTTAAAGTGAGAATCGATATATTTCTCACGTGAGAAGAATTAATATTGAGATATTGAAAGCCACGATGGTGGTCGTAGTCCGACAGAAAGGCTACGTGAACGTTGAAAGTGCTGATAGAATCGAGTCTGACGATTTGGGCCTGGACACGAAACCTTCATCGACTTGGCGAGAAGGTGTTGTCGACAAGCCGTGAATTTCTGGGTAATTCCGGGACAACGTGTAGTGTTCAACGGCAGTTCAGGCGTATTGCGTATGCTCGCATGCTAAGCTGCTTGCTTTGCTGCAATAAAGAACGATTGAATGTAGAGTTAGCTAGCTCGGAAATAATTAACAAACACGAGTAACAGTTATTATTTTTCAAAAAGTCATAGGTGTTACATCACATCATTTTTTATTACAGCATATCCTAAGAATGTTCTCCTCCAGCAAGCGGTCGACTTTGACGCCACTCGTCAACAGCACGTTTAATAACGCGCGACCCACAGCAGCTTACTCGATGTTGATGCGTCATCAGATTTCCAATGATTTTGTGACCTCAGTAAATTTTTGGGCCGACGCATGCGTTACAGGTATGAATTCATTGTTGTAAACGGCGAAACAATGACTTCTGCATTTCACAAGGTAGTGTATCAACAGTATTAAAATGAGGCGCGCTAAACTACAGTTATTTGCGTCAAGTTTTTCTCGTGATGTTGCGTGCCAAAAATTATGATAATCGGTTAATGTTTTTTCGAAGTTAGTCAAAAAATAAAAGTGGCTTCGTTTTTTGAGACACAATGTAATTACATCTAAGTCATTATTATAATTATCATAATTCGCTTATTACCGCCATTTGTCAAAACTCAAAAACGTGCACAATATACAGTAACGTTTGATCAAGTTTACCATTTCCTAAATATTTCAGCCAAATCCACCTGTAACCTTTTTCCGTAATTTTGCTAACAAACTTCTGGCCTATGTCGCAATGGTTAAGAAACCGACAATCCGGTCCTGGATCCAGATGCCAATCCTATCACCATACCAAACTTGCATGGTCTTTCTATATTTAAGCCATTTTAGTAACCTTTTGTGCAGTCCTGCTAGCAAACTAACAGACAGATAAATGTTGGCAGTCACATAAGTGACACAACCTACTTGTCGGAGGATAAACTGCACAACGGTGAATACACTCTCAGGTAATTTTAGATTTGCGTTGCTTGTCAGCAAAGTTGATGCGACGTATGTTACAGGTGTATAGGCGTAAGTCTATAAACCTATTTGTCATATTTCTAGTGTAGGTTTAGTCATGTACATTAGAGGCATTTCGCTAAGGAAAAGTAGACTGTTGCGATCATAAAACATCATATTTATCCACAAAACTACATTAGCTCTTATGCCAACTTTTTAAAAACTTCATTTCTAGTTATTTCTCGTAGGGGATAATTCCTAGCCATCATGAAAGACGAAGTCCTGACTTTGAATTTTTTAATTTCGAAATTGATGCGGATTTACGTTTAATATAACTGATTAGTGCACAAGTAACACAGTTTGCAGGTACTCTACCAGATGAGATGTGTCCAGTCCACATAAGCCTGTTGATCGCCACAGCTAAATGAGCTAATTACAGGTGCGCAGCTGTGTATGTTCTTATTTGTTCGATGCCGCTAGTTATGTGGAGAATTATTTCGTATGCAGCCAAGCCTCGTATTCAGGAGGAGACTTAAAGAGTGTTTTCACAGCATATAAACATGACGTTGTCTATCGCCGAGTAGCGCAGGCTCATCGCAAACAGAATTTGACTCTGCGAGGTAACCATGAATATTATTTTTATTATCTTTTTGATTGCTATTTGATCTTTGTTACTGGTTTCTTATTGAGCAAATTCGCTCTGGCGCAAGCGACTTTGCTAATTTTTTTATAGCGTCATTCGTCTGTTGGTTTATCTGTTGTTTGTTCTTTGTCGCATTCGTGACCCTGCATAAACCGTTGGACGGATTTATATTTAACATGCCATTTAGCAAATACATTTTTGTGGTCCAGTGACACATTGTGTTAAGGTATGCTTATCGGGGTCGAGAACCCCGCGGGAATGGAAGATTTGGCGTTTAACCACTCAGCCAAAACCTGCACTTGTCAGAGATATGCAACGGTCAACTATTTCGTCTCTTACGAAATTACTTTCAATTTCTTGTTATTAAGTAATCGATAAATGACTGATATTAATCAGTGACGTGTATACAGATTGTGTAGACCTACATACGACGTGAGCGACGTCGGCCAAAAGTATGAGTGGAAAGAATCAAGATGAAAAAAGAGCGATGACGTCACTGTGGAAGCGACACCTCAGTACCACGTCGTCAGAAGGACAAAGCAAGCATACGACATTAAAGAATGTTTGTCCTATATATACACAAGTATGTGACTCTTGCAGTGAGGACAATATGTAAGCAAGAAACGATACCGTGTCCTTGGAAAGTTTTAGTATCACATCGTCAGAAGGGGAGCGTCTGATGTTGGAGGCGTTGGTGGGATCTTCTCGCGGAGGTCGACGTACTGTCTTGCAGTACATCAAGATGTTGTCGGTCATCGCGTTACCTGTCGCTGCAGTCATCTGTCTCGTCAGCTATACTCTGCACATCAGCCGTGTCGAACGAGCCACCACGGCAATTGCTAACAGTTTTTTTTAGCAAAACCGTAGTATAAATAACAGCAGTAGACGTGTGGAACGAGCCAGTCAGTTGGCAGCTGTGGAGCAATTTCGGGTCTTCGCTGATATTGAGGCTTTGGAGACATCAATGCGTGCCGAAAGAGGTTACACCACTTCCGTTGTTATCCTGGGTGGCGAAGACGCTGCCGCCAATGAGGAGATGTTCAGGCAAAGATCGTACACGGATTATGTCTTACTCAGTCTACCAGTCTGGCCCGATGGACTTGCCATTAATAATGTTCCGATGACGACCAGAGCACACTTGGGAGACATGCTGAATGCACTGCGCGGCAAAGTATCGACTTTGTCCGTCGACTTTCACGACGTTCTGAAATTTTACAGTGAAATCACAAAACAGTTTATGTACTGGCTTCTGGTAATCCGTCAGTTATTGTTTCTAATCTGTTTTTTAAATGCGATAATCACGTTATTTGTCATCCGCATAGTCGCTAACCGCTTGACTGTTAATTTTAATCCAACGAATTCGCTTTTGTTCGCATTTTTGACAAAGGCAATGCTTTTCCTGAAAGGCCAAAAACGAAGACCAGAGGTTCCAACGTGGACCACCTTCAGACTTTATTAGGACCTATAAAGTGCTAAGCTCTATACGTGTAACTGTAAGTTAGTAAATAAGTAAATAAGTAAAAGATTTATAAAGCTCCAAAGTCCCAGAAAGAATCAGGGCGCATAGGATAATGGACGCTAGGTGGCAGAAAAGGCTGACTGAAAGTAGTGAGTCTTTAAGTGACGTCTGAAGGTAGCCAAGGTCTGACACTGGCGAATTTGAGGAGCTAAGGAGTTCCAAATTTTTGGTGCAGAGACACGAAAAAACAAGAACTAAAGGATAAGTTATGACGTAGAATTGCAAGTAACTGACTGGTAGAAAAGCGCGTGGACACTAAGAATTTATGATACTGCAGAAGATCAGTAAGGTAAGGTGGATGGCCAGTGTGCAGTGCCTTATAAGTTGGGGTGGCGAGTTTAAAAAAACTTGTCGAGCTTACAAGTCAAAGAAAAACAAAATGTAGGATAAAAACAACATTAAAAATACACAGAAAATGTAGCTGTTTAACTCGACCATAATTATTTTGGCTATAGCTACACTTGTGCTTTCAAGGTCGTTACCGCAACTTGTCAGCAATTATGTTTACGAGATTTGTATGGCTAAATTATGTTTAAATGTTAAACATGTAATCTGCGCTATAGATTTTGATAAAACGCAATGATGATTATTGTATTAAAGCGCTACACTACTGTTTAAAGTTAAAAACGGACAGATCCTAGCACAAACTTGCCACAAGTACGAAGCACTTTATAACGAACACTTCAAATGGTATGTTGTTAATCAGAAACAGCACCAAATTTATTGGTGGCTCAACAGTGGTATATTCAATAATTTGAAATAGAGGCGGAAGGGTGAAAATTGGAACTTAGGGAGGGTGCCCCCTCCCCAAAAATATTTTTAAAATTTAATGCAAAAATAATGTATTTTAGTGCACAACTTTCATTTGTTTTATGATCATCCAGTCAGTAGGAAGGGGGGGGCAGCCGCCGTCTTCTTGAATCTGCCACTGAGTGGCTGATATATTATGTTCAGTATAAACCTATCACTGAAGGACACGATTGATATATTTGTTATAACAGAAGAAGTCGAGTAATATCAATGTGCGAAGCTACTGGCCGTCAGTGGTGGCGTCCAGTGCGATGTTGCTGGCAACAGATGCTCTGAGTGAAGAGAGAACGCACGGAACGTACTTACTGTCGCAATGCGATGTCACGGTTTCGGAGCACTTCGACTTCGCTTATCTGCATGGAAGCGCCGAACTGCTGCTACGGTTCGCCATGACGTATGATGCTCGTGTAGGTCAGCAGCTGAACCAACGCATCTTCAACACGTCTATCCAACGCAATGTCTCTCACTTCACACATGACATCATACTTAACGAGAACTTTGACGAGATGTGCAACAATCTGACCGACGCCCAAAGAAAACAGCTGACAGTCAAATACGCAGACGACGTTCAACATTATATCCTCACCATCGATGATATTCGAAAGAGCTTTGCAATTCCTTCTATTTTGAAGGTATTTTGATTATTTGTTATTCAACATTAAACATTTCTTGCATCGTTCAAATTTCTAGACAAAATTAGTCGCATATTTTTAAAATTTATAACATTGACTTATCAAAAACTCATAATAGAATTGTGGGCATTTGGTGTTTAATGTCGTAGATAATTTTTTGACTTTGCAAATTTGCGTTCATATAAATATTTTTCCACTTTTCTTGAAAAACCAGACAAAACGTGAAAAGCACAACACAGCTATTTACTGCAAATATGTTGTTTAACTGTTCATATGCAGGGTTTGAACGACGGCGTAACGCAGGAAACACAAAACATGGTAATCTACAGCATCCTACTGGTTATAGTTACGCTGACATGTCTCGCACTGAGTTTGTGGTATGCCAAAAAACTAGGAGATATGCTGAGCAAAATGGCTAAACACGCTCAAAAGCTTCAAGTGAAGTCGATGGAGTTGACTGCCGAGAAACGACGCGCTGACACGCTGCTCTGTCAGATGCTGCCAAAGGAGGTCGCAGAACAACTCAAGATAAACCGAGAGGTCAAGGCCGGACAGTAAAAAGTCAAGGTCAAACACTGTGAGGTCAAGGCCAAAGAGTTTAATTGCGTCACGATCTTTTTCAGCGACATTGTCGAGTTCACGGAGATCTCCGTTCGCAGCAGTCCCATGGAAGTTGTCAACATGTTGAACGCTTTGTACAGGTCCATATCTTTTACAACCTCTAGTTAATGTAATACATTTCATTATTTAATGTAGTTACTTAAGCTTCGGTGTGTTAGTAACTTTAGCTGTTTTTCCACAATTATTCTTATGTTGTGGTCATGGCAGCGTGTTCTATGCATCCATTGATCGTTACAACGTCTACAAAGTGGAGACAAAGTCTTGTTGTCCATCACACAGGGTATTGATATAATGTGGGATAGTATGAACTAGCTGTGTACAAAGTGGAGACAATTGGCGATGCGTACATGGTGGTGAGTGGTCTACCGGCTGTCTACGAGCGTCATGCTCAGGAAATGTCTCTTCTGGCACTGGAACTCCTGAACTCTGTTAAACATCATGTGATTGAACATCTCCTTGAACAGAAAGTGCAGTTACGCATTGGACTGCATACTGGTGCGTCAGTTTTATTGTAGCGTTTTGTCGATCGACGGATTTTTTTTGACATAAAATAACAATATTTTCTTAGATAACATATGGTCATTTTTATTTTATGCATTACGTTTATGAATTTGATTTTTACGCGCGAGAGCTAGCATAGCTAGCTATAGCGCGTAATAGCTATGGTAATTCTCTCTTGGTGTCTGTCACAACCCGGTACCGATCGAAACCCAGGTAAGATAGAGACTTCTGGTTTACACCGTATGATAGCTAAGGGTCTCTAGTATTTTGTGACAAAATTTCATGCCACTGGGTGAAAGAGGTCCCCATGAACGAGAGAGAGAAAAAATGGCACCAAAAACAGCAAAAATTACAAAAGTTAATATTATTCAGCGGCACATTGACACACAGTCAGTGTGATGCGGGCAATATCACCTTTTGTAATTTTTGTTGTTTCTGATGTGCAAGTCCTTAAATGTTGCCGTTAACAAATGTAAAAACTAATGTTTTGTACATTAATCACAAGCTGACCGGTAGTTTAAGCTATGTGCTAACGGCGACTTCTCTTTGCTATGGGAAATCCAAAAATTCGACCCCCACAGAATCAAAACCCCTTATCTGATTGAGATAAAATTTGGCACGGTTGATTACGTCGGCTAAGTGACCCCTCATGCATAATTTTATGTAAATCTGTACAAGGGGGCTTTTCGGCCAATAGGTGAAATATACGCAAAAATTTTTCTAGCTGTACATATAACTTTTTTCTGAAACTCACCTACAGGTCAGACCCTTCGGCGGATTTTTGCGTTCGATGGTTCAAACGACGCGGTCTTGCGCAAGTATGTGCTTTTTAAGGGTTAAAAAATTTGGAATTAATATTAAATTAATAAATAATTAATAATTAATCAATATTAATATTAAATTAATATTTAACGCATTCATTCAAAATTTTTTAAAAAATTACAATGCAGTATATGGGGAAAATCAAACAGTTATTAAAACAATTATAACTTTGGCTGTGTATAAGATAGAGTAGTAATTTTTGGTTCTATAATATGGTTTTCGGGGAGCCAATTTAATGGTGTCATTTAATTTTACCCCGGACACTTCTTAGTTGCCATGGCAACGAAATTTTGGATAAAATAAGCTATAACTCGACCTATGTACGAGATATCTCCAAGATTCTTGCATCTAACAAGGGGTTTTGAGGGTGGAGCAAATAAATAATTTTAGTAAGTCTACCATGGTTGACTATCGTTGCCTTGGCAACGAAATTTGTAGAATTTTTGCCAAATATTGGCTAGAACTCGGTTAACTACGAGAAGCTCATAATTTTGTTTGACTCGACTTTATAGACGTTTGTGGTCGGACATTTTATACAATGGTCCAATAACTACAATAATACGATTAGTTAAATTAGCATTATTGAAGTGTTTTCCGGGCCTATATTAAGCGGGCGATGCGTGCAATATTAGTTTGTTTATTTATATAACTATTTTGTGGATATAAAAGTAATTTTGTTCAGTATTGTCAGCAATGCAGGCCAGCGGTCACATCGTGCCTGACGCTTGTCGTCTGCTTTGTTCAGTCACGCCATTAGGTAGTAAGTAACAGTTATAAGCGGCTTGGCTACTGTAAGAAATATCTGAAGCGGGATATCTTTGTAACTGATCACCAGTAGGAAAACAGTATTCTAGTAATAAAACAGCAAATATAAATGTACATTGACACACAGGCAGTGTAATGTGAGCAATATTACTTTTTGTAATTTTTGTAACTTTTGCTGTTTTCGATGTACAAGTCCTTAAATGTTGCCGTTAACAAGTGTAGAAACTGATGTTTTGTACATTTTCTCCATAACAGTGCTAGATGCACGCATGGTCACTATGGACCGCCCATAGGAAATCGACCCCCGGGAGTCGAATGGTCACGTGACCGTTGACGCCCCATGACCCCAAAAGGTCAAGGTGGTGACCCCATTATCTTTGAGGCGCTATATCTCCGTAACGGTGCCAGATATACGCATTCGTTGAGGTATAACAAGACAAATGACATCTAGCGTCATCGACCATTATTGTAAATTTTTCCTCTCACTGTTAGGGATTGGAGTTACATAATCTAGTGGGCGGGGCGCTACGGCGACGTCCGACATGAGCCTATAGGGGGAAGGGGCGGCGGCGTAGCGGGATGATTGGCAGGTAGCACCTACAAGAGTAAGCGACAATGCAGATCGGGGTTCTTTGCTACTGCGACCGTACAGGCGCCGTATCGGAGGCCGGGAGTGCTTAGATGTTGAGATGTTATTCCTAAAATCGAGCAATATTCTATGGTTTCGTCCGTCCGTTTCTCTGTCACGCGTTGACTCAAAACGGCGCAGATTAGATTTCGCTGTCGTGCTTTGTAAATGTTTTTCTGCTACTATTAACCCAGAATTTTTAAAAATAACAAATATACTTATTGATAGTAGTTTGACCCATAAGTCTTCTGATCTTTATTGTATATAAAGGCATTTTCTCGCATGTACCGGTATTCGAAATGGTGCATAAAACGCGAAACATTTTATTTTCATTCAACGACTTAATGTTCAAGTTGCAAATCCAGTTTTGCTTTGCGCTCCGCCGATGAGAAATGCGAGATGAGCGCAAAATTTCTGCAAGCGGTTTGTGGGACCCCTCTATGATCAGTACTCCAGGCTGCAGATCATGTCGCCAAATACGCGAATGTGCTCCGTATTTCGTTGTGTAATACTCCGCTTTTTATGTGCCACCAACTATTTTTAAACGAATGCCAGTTATTTCAAATGTGAAACACAGCTTCAGAGAGACTGTACAAAGGGTGTAAAAGGCGGCGTAACGTAGACGATTCAAGATTCCCGTATTGATACCGAGTGTGTGGCGGTGCAGGAGCGGTGGTGGCTGGTGTGGTTGGACTGAAGATGCCTCGCTACTGTCTGTTTGGTGACACCGTAAACACAGCCAGCCGCATGAAAAGTACCGGAGAAGGTACGTCATAAATAATATCCTGATGTCGTAATTATTACCGCTAAAAAGGTCGTGATCTGAACGACTTTGGGATTCGAAACGAATTATCACACATGCTCTCCGTGTAGAAAAATTAGTTACGTGCAGAAAAGTTACGGATAATTATGTGTGACAGATTGTTTCGACAACATAATTCAACAATAAATTTCTGTAAAATTTAAAACTTAACGAGTATTAAAAAATTTAGGTTAATTACGATATTGTTATCCCGAAAGCGATGTTTTCGATGACGTGTTAATTAGACCTACATCAACCATACTTAGCAATGGGTGAAGTCATAAATTCAAGGGGCACATTTGCCATGTTTTATAATAAAAACGTAGATTCAATCTGCTTTCGAAATTGTTTTTAGCCAACTAAAATACTTACTGCTGTTTTGTTAAACGTTCGTGTCATACGTGTACAGCTGGAAAAATTCATATCAGCGAGGTGACAAAATCTGCTCTTAGCAGCAGCAGCAGCAGCGGCGGCGGCGGCGGCGGCGGCGGCGGCGGTGATGACATGAGATTTGAAGTGGAACTGCGCGGACAAATCCACGTCAAGGTGACTAGATATACTAACTGGGACAAAAAACCGACACCCTTTTCAAATAGGTCAATATAATGCTAAACCGAAAAACACTGGATATCCAGTCATTTATATTGTTAAAACAATTTTCACATTTGCTATTCATTATTCATGGTTTGCGTGTACTCATTTGTTTGAAAACGTGTTCACATTCTGTTAAAACCCCAGTATTTTAGACTGTTTCTTTTCACGTATAGATTGTAAATTTAACAACCTACGCGATGTGCCACCCTCCCGTTTATAAATACTTTTTTTAACAGCGAGTGTCTATGCTCACGATTGCTTTTTGTATGCTCCTCGTTCATGCGGTCTCCCAACTGCAACACGAATGCAATACAAAACAGCAATCTTATGGTGCATTTATAGGCCTGGTGCACGTCTGCCAATTGCTGATAAATACCGCGACGTTGAATGCAGTCGATGGCAACCCTTTCCAGTTCTTCTTAGTTCTACTGCATTTGTGTTTAGACTTATTACCCAATTTAGGGTGTATTGTGCGTCGTTACACTCGCATAGGCCTAATACACTTTAGAAACGTAGGCGTGTTGTCTGACACAGGGTAAAGGCTTGATGACGACGTACTGGCTGCACGGACTGTCATCATCAACAGCCATGCAGCGTGAGCATGTGAAACATATCGCCTTCGCCGGCCACGACAGCTGCTGAACCAGCATTACGAAGTCTGCTACTGGCGGTTGTTTTTCAGCGACGGCGTCATTTTAATCGTTAGCATATCTGAATATCGCACCACGCTCCGCGTTAAAAAAACTTGGAAACTTGCGTTTCAATCCGATTGGAACCGAAAACTTAAATCAAAGTCACGAGTCCTAAGCCAAACACACTCGAAAATCAACCAGGACTGTGAAATTAGACGCTAGTCTTGAGGCGTCTCAAATCTTAAGAACTGCAAGCCTGCTAATTTATCTGATACAAAGTAGTGGAATTATCGGATTTATTACCAGTGCTACTGTCACGTCTAATGTATTACGACGGGAGACAACGGCATCGCAACGCACAGCGGGCTTTTATCACAAAACGAACCGCTGCGCTTTCGGGCAGATATCACCCCAATTAATGAATTACCTACTGCGTTAGTTAGCTCCATGTCGACTGTAACTGAAGCAGCGATAAACCTGATAAAAAATAACGTAGTACTAATTCACCCGGCAACATGGACCGTAAGCCGTACATTCACAGCATTAAACACAGCGTGGTGTTGTGTCGTTGTGGCGCGAATGCTACTTTTCGTTAAAGACAATAATGCTGCCATGATTTGGCAGAATTATGACAGAAACTGGCTGTCAGCAGACGAATAGCATTAAACATAGGCTATAACATTTCGACGTAACATAACAAGACATGATAAAAATATACACATTTTAATGCTATTTAACACAACATTTTGCATTTTACGTTTTAAGACACCTGTCAAAATTGCAGCACACGTCGTAAGCCAGTTCAAAGTGATTCGAATTATTCCACTTCGTTACGAACATAACGGATCTGTTGTTTCGTACGCTGGTTATCATTTTTTATCAACCGTTCATAGGCCTACTTACTATTTTCTGAATTTACGATTTATTTTTGGGCATTAGTCTAGCTGTGACGTTCTAAACTCGGCACACAAAATGTGAAAAAACGCGATACCGTACGAAATCTGCTGAGAAAAACTAAAGGCACGATTTTCAAAATTATGGATGTTTTTTTGTTTGAAAAAAAAACGATTTTAAGCTGACTTTTGGTTTTTAGCACACCTCTAATGTAATGTGCACTCGTCAGTTAGTCACACTGTTGGCCTGGCTATGCGGTTGTGACAAGTTCAACGTCTCTAGTTACTTTTGTAGCCAATGCCGAGTCTCTCAAGACACGATGCGTCTGCGATTGGTTTAGAAGTACCAAACATACGAGCACTGTCACTGACTGACATTAGCGCACTTGTATAAGTAAGACAGAAAGAATTAATGAGTAACATATCCGTATGTGACATATCAGCGATTATCTACTCTGACGTTGGTTATTAAAACGAGTGACTCTTAACAGCATCAGGTCAGTCGCTACAGCGGAAATCTCAGGACGCTTTTTCTTCTTAAGGTTAGGCAATTATAATAAATTTTTTTGGTGAAAGCAATTATTGATCTTAATAGTCTAAACTGTTGTATTCACGTGGTGTAACTCTTTAGCGTCGTCGTGTGTTAAAAAGTTTGGGACAGAAAATTGCATTTTTTTGACGGACAGCGTAAATTTTTAACAGAGGCGATAAGGGTGCTCAAAATTTCAATTGTTTTAAAATTTACCCCACAAAAATTTTAGTTTTAGATTTGGCATTAAAATTTTTTTTATTTGACAACAAAATTTTTGACAAGCTGAAATTTAAAGAAAGACCGTTGCCACAACGCTATAAAAAGATTAATTTAACCAAAACTTGTATTAAAACAAAGTATATATATAATCATTATTAGATTGAACTCCGACATACACACAAAACTAAGAAACCACAAATGAAAACGTTTAAAGTTCTTTCTGTAAGAAAGTTAGGTTTTTGAAACCGAACACTACAACCTATTTTGCTTTAGCTAAATTTGCCTATTTTACATATATTACGCTACCGGGTACGCTAATGATTACTGTCGATTATAGCAATGACCACCGGGAACAAAACCGTCAATCTGGATATAACTGAAAAAAGTGGAAAGAATAACGGCAAGACAGGCTCATTGTCCATCATGCCGTCACAGCAGTGGAAAAGTCGCTTGCACAGCATGTCGTCAGAAGGGGGGCGTCTGATGTTGGAGGCGTTGGTGGAATCTTCTCGCGGAGGTCGACGTACTGTACTGCAGTACATCAAGATGTTGTCGGTCATCGCGTTACCTGTCGCTGCAGTCATCTGCCTCGTCAGCTACACTCTGCACAGCAGCCGTGTCGAACGAGCCAACGACTTAGCATCTGTACAACAGTTCCAAGTGTTCGCTGACATCGAGGCTCTGGTGACATCGATGCGCGCAGAAAGAGGTTACACCACGTCGTCTGTCATTCTCGGCGGTCAAGACTCTGCCGCCAATGAGATTATGTTCAAGCAAAGATCACGCACCGACTACATTCTACTCAGTCTACCGGTTTGGCCTGACGGACTGGCGGTCGGGGATGTCAAGTTGATGACCAAACTTCAGCTGGAAGACATGTTGAACGTACTCCGCGGCAAAGTCTCAACACACTCCGTCGGTTACCATGACGTCCTTGACTTCTACAGCGGCATCACACAGCAGTTCATGTACTGGCTTTTGGTAATTAACCAGTATCTTATCTATTCAGTTTTTGATTGTTTTATTCTTACCGTAAAAATTTATGTTCCTAAAACATTAAGACTAGGAAATAAACTGTAAAGCATGGCTTACTAAAACCAGGCCTGACAAACACCAGGGCACACCAGGGCTTGTGCGATAGCAACAAGCTGTTGTATAAGCGATGTGCCAAGTCAATGGGAAGGCCAAAATTTCGACCCCCCACAGCTTATACATTTTCAACCGATTTTAATGAAACTCAAAATGAAGAAAGATATCCGCTATACGACCCCACATGCAAAATTTGGTTGATGTGAAACGACGGGAAGAAATCTGCGTAGGGATGGCATTTTCCATTACTTTTTGTGTTCTATCCTTTTTTGTATTCTTGCTCACGCCTAGAGGTCACACCAGAAGACCGATCACGACCGTTTATGGCTCAAAACGCGTGTTTCCGCGTAAGGTAGGGTTTTTTAAGGGTCTCGATGATAAAAAAATAATGTTTAAAGGTCAAAACTCCTCAAAAACGTGATTTTTTTTTGGGGGGGGGGGGCTCAATAGGCATTTTAAGCCAAATTTGCGAAATTTTCGAAACGCGATATCTCGAAAAGTACGCACTCGACCAACACGAAATTTGAAGGAGAATTTCAGGTGCACAAATAAACTTCTTGGGTGGTCCAGCATTACAAAATTATAATTCAAGATGGCGTCGGCCGTTATCTTGAATTTTTGCACAAACAGCAATAACTCAGCCGCCTATTGACGTAGATGAATGAAATTTTGCAGTAATGTAGACGGCTGCCACCAAATATGGAACATTTAACCAAAATGAACAATAATAATAAATTCAAGATGGCGGCGGCCGCCATTCTAAATTTCGTTTATTGCTTCTAACTCGTTTATTATAGCACACAATTGCGCGAAATTTGGCATGTGTATTACTTTTGAGGTCCTACATGCAAGCAAGCCAAACTATTGAACAAAAATAAAATTCAAGATGGCGGCCGCCATCTTGGATTTTTGCATAATAGCAATAACTCTGCCACCGATTGATATAGATCAATGAAATTTTGCAGTAATGTCGTCGGCTGCTACCAGAAGTAAATTGTTGACCAGAATCGAAAAAAGTAGTAAGTTCAAGATGGCGGTGGTCACCATTTTAAATGCAGTTTATCACTTATAACTGCTTTTTCACCCATCTGCATAAAATTTGGTATGTAGACTAATTTTGCGGTCCCACATACAGGCTTGCCATTATATTGAACAAATAACAAAATGCAAAATGCTGGAGGTAGTAGTAGTAGTTGTTGTTGTTGTGTATAAAGTAGCTGTTCAGTGACCTTTCAAACTTTAGTAAAACCGCAAATATTATATATAAAAAAACTGCAAGCAATTGATTCAATGTTGTATAAGCGCTGATGTAAAACGGCAAAATCAAAAAGTATAAGCCCGAACTAATGTATTAGCTTAGACATTTATATCTGACTACTGAGAACAGATTAAATGTCCAAGCTAATACGTGCTTATACTTTTTGATTTTTGCCCTTTTACATCAGCGCTTATACAACATTAAATAAATTGTTTGTAGTTTTTTCTATACAGGGTGGCGCTAAAAACGTCCCGAACTTTGCATAGCTATAACGGCGCGTATACTTCACAGAAATAAATTTCCTTTTGGACATTTGTAAATCAATATGTAGTCTTACTTCTTTATAAATTTTACTAACCTCACTTATGACACACCACTGAGTGTCGTTTAATGACGTAAAGCGAGTTAAAAATTTCATTATGTAAAGACAGCTTTCCATCACACCGCATCAAAGCAACTCCAAAGTTTTTTTTAACACAACACGCCCAATTTCGTCAGCTCACAGGAATAAAAACCACATTCAACAAATTTTAATCTACTACATTATTCAGTTTGGGATACCGTGCAACAACTTATCTGTGAAGAAAGGCGTGAACCATTTGCGAACTCAAAGATCTTCAGAATGTTATCTCAGACAAATGACATGATGTCGCAATCAGACAGCCAGAATCAAAAAAGCCATATTGCGGTAAAAAAAGCGTCTGGCAGCAGTGGCAAACGAGAATGGATGATCTATTTAGCAATTTTTCTGCTGATCAGTTACTGATGATTCGGCTTACTGTGACGTTTTGGTATAGCTTGCGTACGAACGGCAACACAAATGATGAATCACTTACAAAAATTGCTTTATGGCATGTAACGCTATTTTGTTTGTATCACGGCTAATAAAGGAGTGTATTAAACTAAAATTCCTACACATATTCGTTGATGTTTGCTCATTACATAAATGCTTTTGAGCTTATTTATTTCGACCATTTGGCTGAATAATGCATGCAAATGTTTGGAACGTTTTTTGTGCCACCCTGCATAATATTAAGACCGCCGCAGACGATCTCGGTGTAGACTTACTGCGTGTTGTACAACTAATGCGCATGTAATCGAAGTGGATTATGGCTAAAATGTACGCAGGCGACGTGAAATTGCTGCTACAAATGTTCTTGTTATTCAGGAGGAATCGACTGGTATTAAGGTAAAGACGTACTGGCCGTCTGTGGTGGCGTCGGGAGCCATGCTGTTGGCGACGGATGCGTTGAGTATTGAGAGAACGCTGGGAACCTACATGCTGTCAGAGTGCGAAGTGTCCAAGTCTCGACTGGCCGAGTTCGCCTACCTGCAGGGCAGCGCCGAGCTGCTGCTCAGCTTCGCAAAGACCTATGACGTCAGAGCTGCTCTGCTGCTGAAGCAACGCATCTTTAGCACGTGGCTGCAACAAAATGTCACCGACCTCAGGGCCATGATACTTGATGTCGATTTTGTCGAGGCGTGCAACAATTTGACGGAAGTTCAGAGAACGCAGTTGACTATGAAGTGGGCGGACGACATACAGCTGTACATCATCACCATTGATGAGCTTCGAGGAAGTTTTGTTATTCCATCAATCCTGCAGGTTAACTTACTCGTTTCTTTACAGTTACACTCTGCTTTAGCAAAAATTAATGAGTGTTAGCGATAAACTCAAAGAGGAAATTATTGTTTTTAGCAGCACATAATATGAAATCAGCAGACAAGCTACCGAACGGCATTAAAAGTTTTTTGTCCGTTCTTCACTTATTCGTAAAAATTTCCTTAAAATTAGTTGGTACCTTGTTAAAATACAATGATAAATTCTAATTAAGGCCGTATCTTCTAAGGGTGATAATTTTCAGAAAAAAATCTCCCCGCCCCTGAAATCGGACGCCGTCAAAGTTTAATTAAGTCTACTTATTTTTTTCGCTTGGTCCAATTTGTTAAAAAATGGTGATATAACTCTTTATGGGAAGCCCATCTCAGAACTACGGAGCGTCAGTTCAGTTCGGTTCAGTTCAGTAAGAATATTTGTATAGCCCAATTATGCAAGCGTCACATTGCGCCCCGGTCATAAAGTTAAAACCAGTGCGTTTTCAGTTCACGCCTGAAAGTTCTGTATGTAATGTTCATGTCGCGCAAGTGTGCTGCGAGGCTGTTCCAGACGCGTGGCCCGGCGGCAGCAAAACTTCTGTCGCCTAACGTGTTGTGGGTGCGTACGTCGAGGACCTACCGAGACCAGGTGTATGTTGTCAGCCAGGCACGCAGGTGCCTGGCTGGACGAAGACGAGAAGACAAAGCACGCCAGTTTAAAGTCCACTCGTCTCCGGACTGGAAGACAGTGCAACAGGCGCAGCACTGGTGAGATGTGGTCCCCACGTCTAGTCCCGGTAAGAAGCCGAGCGGCGGCGTTCTGGACTGACTGAACTTTCCGAATGAGGCTGTGAGACACGCCGTTCAGCAGTTAATTACAATAGTCCAAGCGGCCAGCTATGAACGCCTGGACTAGTGTTCTGGCTGCTTCCTTTGTCAGTGACCTGAGAACAGGGCGGAGTTGGCGCAGGTGGTAAGACCCAGACCGGCATAGGGCCGCCACATGTGCTGACAGTGACAACTTTGAGTCAGTGACAACACCAATTAAGGTCACGTGCTGACTCGCTGACTCTAATCGTTGTCGACTGAAGTGGAATGTCGGTAATGCTGATCTGACTTAGTTGTTGACTGGATCCAAACCACAAGACCTCCGTTTTCATCGGATTGAGTTTTAGCCTGCTAGCCAACATCCAGTCACTAATGGCCCTGACACACGCCGAGAATTTCTGAACTGCTTGCGCTGCGTCATTAACCGTAGTACTGATGTATATCTGGCTGTCATCGGCGTACTAATGGAAACACAAACCGTGCTGGGCAATCACGTGACTCAGTTCGGCTGTGTATAAAACCTACCGTATGAGATCACATACCCGACACAGGTAAACGCGCCCCGCCTTAACCCCAGCCAGATAGGCCGGTACTCGATTTACCTACCCCGGAGGGTTGAGTTGATCTAGGCGGCTGGTTACGTACTGAGATGGTTTACCGGTCCGCGTGTAGTCATCCATTCAAATACTAACCCGGTCCGGCGTAGAGTAACTTCGTTGATCAGATAAAACGCGTTACCGCTACGCCACATCACCAACCTAAAAATCATATCACAATCCGCGAATAAATTTTAAAATTATTGTAGATAGAAAGGAACAGTCAGACATGTCACATAAACTCCGATTTTTTCAACATATGCAGATGTGATAATCAGAACAAACGACATAATATAACACCTACCGAAACGTTGCGAATATGTATGACTTCATTGTTTTCAGGGATTAACTGATGATGTTGCGCTTGAAACCCGAAACATGACCATCTACAGCATAATACTTGTCATCGTCACGCTGACCTGCTTGCTGATGAGTTTCTGGTATGCACAGAAACTCAGCGATATGCTGAGCAAAATGGCTAAACACGCTCAGAACCTTCAAGTGAAGTCGATGGAGTTGACTGCCGAGAAACGACGCGCTGACACGCTGCTCTGTCAGATGCTGCCAAAGGAGGTCGCAGAACAACTCAAAATGAACCGAGAGGTCAAGGCCGAGCAGTTTGACTGCGTCACGATTTTCTTTAGTGACATCGTTGGATTCACGGAGATCTCCGCAGTCAGTAGCCCCATGGAAGTTGTCCAGATGTTGAACTCTTTATACAGGTATTGTGTAACATTACCACATCTAGTTATTTTAAATATACAAAATACATCAAAAAATTATATTTGACCTCACAATGTACTGTATGTACTTTACCCTGAGTGAAGTTATTATAAATGTATATCGGTATATTTTAGTGACAAATACACTTGCTTACTTTATTACTAAGTAAGTAGGTGCCACAATAAAAAACATGAGACTGCCTAATTATACTTTTTTACTTTATTTACTTGTTTAAAATTTTATTGGTAGTATGTTGTAAACCTGTGGCCATACAGCGTGTTCGACGCATCTATTGACCGCTACAATGTCTACAAAGTGGAGACAAACTTTATTGTTTATTGTCTATTGTCACAGATAACTATTTTGCACCGTGCACAAAGTGGAGACAATTGGCGATGCGTACATGGTGGCGAGTGGTCTACCGACTATCTACGAGCGTCATGCTCAGGAAATGTCTCTTCTGGCACTGGAACTCCTGGACTCTGTCAAAGATCACGTGATTCAACACCTCCCTGAACAAAGAACACAACTACGCATTGGACTTCACACTGGTAGGCGCTGTAGCAGTTTTCGTTAATAATAATGCGTCTCTCACCAAAAGGAGTCTTTTTGGATGTCATAGCCCGTTTTCCTATCTGTTTGCCTGTATTATTTACAGATCCCTCCGCCAATTATGATTGTAAAAATCAAGTAGTTAGGGTAATATTGGCAGCAAAATAATTCAAAATTTGGCATTAATAAAATATTTCGTATAATTGCAATTTAGCATCTTTCACTGAAAAGGCTAATCACCGATAACAGTTGTGTAGGCTTACTTGTGTAGGCCTGCTGTGATGCGGCATGTCAGACATTGTATTTCAGCATAATTCAGAAGATTAGGTAATTTTGGCGTTTTTCTTACTAACTTATGACTGTTAAATAAGTTACTATAGCTTATACGTATTGTACCATGTTTGATCAGCGGATCGATACGATCGACGGTTTGCTGGATTGTCGGCAATACATGTAGGCTACACATGACAACGACATTTTTTGAACAGTTTCAGTCATGTCGTCTGCATGTGTACAAGACGTGTGACTGTATAGGAGCGGTGGTGGCGGGTGTGGTTGGACTAAAGATGCCACGCTACTGTCTGTTTGGTGACACCGTAAACACAGCCAGCCGCATGGAAAGCACCGGAGAAGGTACGTCATGAATAATGTCCACAATCAGGAATGTAGATGTCTGGAGGTCTGTAAGTTAAAAAAACGTAGGCCCCCATATTAACTAATACGTCGACGATACTAAGCTTCCGAAAAATCTTAGGCTCTTAGATACTTTTACAAAAGTACGTCTAAGTTTCGGTAAATGCAGAAAGTTAAAAAAATGCTAAAGAGGATAGTATAAAGTTGAAGTAATTTCGCCCACAAGCAGAAACACTATTACAATTACAAATATTCAACAATATCGTGAAAAATGCCATGCCAAGTTCGTGATTTTAGCTGCTTTAGTTTTGCAATGTAGTGCGTGGCATCGGGCGCTTAGGTAACCGTATTTGTTTATATCTGAATTTGCACTCTATATACTGTAATTCGACAAGTAGGCCTACAGCTTAGGTTATCAAAAATTGGCGACAGTACGGATTCGCATTAAGTTTACTGTGCGTTGTAGCTGGAAAAATTCACATCAGCGAAGCTACAAAGGCAGCTCTGCACAACAGCTGCGGCGACGAAATATTTGAAGTAAAACTTCGCGGCGAAGTCGACGTAAAGGTAAGCTTAATTACTATAATTAACTAGTAAAATCATTTTTATTAAATCATTTTAAATTAAAATTATATGACAAAAAATCGGTTATTAAAAATCGTTTAAAATCACAAATCACTATTCAAAAAACTACTTCGAATAATAGTTTCAACTCATGTGATTTCAAATCTTACTTAACGCTGTACGTAATCAGTTAACTAATGCAGTTAAGTTGTCTAACAGACATGTCATTGCGTTAGCCTATACGTTGAAATGCATCCGTTTCTGTAAAGCTTTGTTCTGTTTCCTGACGTATGGGAAATATTTCGTAATCTTTTCTAATACGTGTTTTTGTCTATTGTATGTTTGTTTAAAAAAACTAAAAGTGTTTTTCAAGGTTTGTTTTTAAGCTTAACTTTCATTTTTTCACATTCTTTATCTTTTTATTACATTTTGCAACATAAATTTCTGTTAAAAGATGTGTTCAATAATATTCACGCACTTGTTTTGTGCGACTTTATTTGAAATATTATTTTTTATTTTCACAAAAAAAATTTTTTTTATATAAATTTTTGTTAAACGAAAATGAATTTTTTTGTCATACAGATTGGTACTGACTGTTGTTTACAGGGTAAAGGTCTGATGACGACGTACTGGCTTGAAGGGGCGTCACCAGCCATGACAGTGAGTCCGCGGTACAGCAGTCAAAGTCAACAAATCGATTGAATGCCGACCTCCAGCAAGAACCCACGCACACCTACATTCATCTTGTAGTCAACGTGTTCGTTAATCTCGACGCTATCGTAGCCCTAACCGAGTACTTTAGTTTAAATGGTTTTCCTAAATAGACTAGTGTTTTTAGTGTAAACTTCTTAACGTGTAACAAGTAGGCCTACGAACACTTCAGCTCGCGTGCCATTTCACACAACTGTGTCGTTTTTTGTCGTGCAGTGTCGTCTTAAGAAAGACGTGGAAACTCCTGGAGCTCAGCGCCGTAAAGCAAAAACTTGATAGAATTTCGTTTGTTTTTACACATGTTTCAGAACTGCGCCCCGCCCATCCCATCTCATTAGACGCGTAGTCGTAAGTCGAGTGTTTTTTAAAGTCTTGGTTGGCTGGCACGCATATCTGGCTGCATTTACAGTTAATACTTTGACAAAAAAATCAGTGTTCAGATCGCTGACAGATTTTAACCCGTAACAGTGCCGTTTGGCACTTTGATGGATTTAATGCGTGCGCATGTAAAATAACACGAGCAATATTTTTACGCGCGTATTAGCTATCGTAATTTTGTCTTAGGTGGATATACTCAGCATATTTCTGTTCTGTATGTTTTTCTGTGCATGTATTGCATTTTCTTTATTTGACTTTTGGGTGGCCAGCTTTGATGGGCCTGTCCCCTTTCTGGCAGCCTGGTTGCTTTTTCCCAAATAAATATTGTTGTTGTCTTGGTGTCTGTCTCTCTGTTCGTCTGTTCGTCACAGATAGGCACAAACATGTTGCTTACCATAACAAACACTAGCGACAAGCTTCTTAAGGGTGTCAACATTGATGACCTTAAACGATCCTGAATTCCCAAAATTGGAAATTTCAATAAATTTTTCGCAATTCTAGGCTGCGGCAGACAGTTTAAGAGTGAATTGCGCCGAAATGGCTGGAGATAAACTAAAACAACCTGCATATGAAATTCTTAGCGTTAAATGTAGATTTTAGCAGTTTAAGTCCCGATTTTTTACGTTTAAGAGACTTGAGCACACGGGTGTCAAAGACGCGTACTCTCTTCCCCTAACAGTGGTTATTTTTTCTGCTATTGGTTTGTCTAGCGTGGAAACGGTTGCAGATAAGCACAGACATGCTGCTTATTATAACAAACACTAACGACGTACTTTTTTCAAATTGCACCAATCTACGTATTTATGTTTCAAATTTGTAAACTGGTTCGAACCTACATTTGCTAAAAATTAGCCATATTGGTCAATATTCTGGTGGATGTTTTACAGAGCACTTTGCCGTGCATCGTTTGGTGCAATTTTTTAACAATAATATTTTACACCGTAATGTAGCGACATTTTTAGATGTAGTAAAATGTTTGACAATAGTTTTATGTCAAATTGTCTTTCCAGTCTATCAGTGAAAAAATTTTAAAATCGGCCACTCACTGCCAATGATATGATAAATAATGCAATAACTTAGTGTTTTGGAACAAGGGGCAAAGAGCTATAACAATAAGTAGGCCTGTACAGTGGTCCACATTGATGATGACGATGATGAAGGACGAATAAACTTTAGCGTGGCGTTAAGTCCTATATCTTTTTAGGTTTCTACTTTACTTTGTAAAAACCGGCATACAGTACAGCGTTAAATAACATGTCTCCACAGAAAACTCCAATTTTCGCAACAAGTAACGTCAATAGTAACACGCAAAAAAACTATTTACTTGCCAAAGATATCACAAAAATTAAAAAAGTGACGTTTTTGAGACACCGTGTATTTTTACGCGCGAAAGCAGCTACTGCTTTCAGCGCGTCTTAAACATCGCAATTCTGTCCGTCCGTCTGTCTGTCACACGGGTGGATCAGTCAAAAACGGTACAAGCTAGAATCACCAAATCTTCACCGTCAACTGCCTGGAAGACTCTAGTCTCAGGAACCGTAAAGCTTTCTATGATTTCGAAAAGGGTCATCTCGAACGAGGGCGCTAAATGAGAAGGGGTAAAAAAAATTGCGATTTTTACCTAATAAGTCGTTGTATCTCAACAAGATAATCTTCATACGAACACGGAGTCTGTCCAATGCATTTCGATAGTTTAGAGTGTCCGTATAAATTTAATCAGTGAGCTGTTTAGACCGGTGGAATAAAATCAAACAGTTTAATTTCAAATTGTACAGCAGGAATGATCCTTTCATTCTTCTTTATTATTTTAACTAAACAATAGACATTGTCAGCCACGAGAACATTCGATTCACTATAAATGATCCATGGTGACCATGCGTCTATCTGGCACCGTTACGGAGATATGGCGCCTCAAACATAACGGGGTCACGACTTTGACCTTTTGGGGTCACGTGACGTCATCGGTCACATGACCATTCGACTCCCGGGAGTCGACTTTTTATGGGTGGTCCATAGTGACCATGCGTCTGTCTTGCACCGTTATGGAGATAAATGTACAAAATATCAGTTTATACACTTGTTAAGGGCAACATTGAAGAACTCGCACATCACAATGACTGTGTGTCAATGTGCTGCTGAATAATATCACCTTTTGTGATTTTTGCTGTTTTTGATGTGCGAGTTCTTCAATGTTCCCGTTAACAAGTGTATAGACTGATGATTTGTACATTTATATTTGCCGTTTTATGACTAAAATACTTTGCGCATTACGCTGAGCTGATAAGGCCTCATATAGATATTGCACCTCAGATATTTTTACAGTAGCCAAGCCGCTTATAGCTGTTACTTATTACCTAATTCTGTAACTAAACAAAGCAGATGACAAGTGTCAGGCATGACGTCACCGCTGGCCTGCATTGCTGACAATACTGAACAAAATTCTTTTTATATCCACAAAATAACCATATAAATAAACGAACTAATATTGCACGCATCACCCGCTTAACCATCCCCCAAAACCCCCGTATAGACACAAAAATTTCGCACATATCTCTTATACAAGCCAAGATATAGCCAATTTTGTCTCAAATTTCGTTGCCATGGCAACGGGGGTCGGTCGGGGGAAAATGTGATTGGCAACATTCAATGGCCCATCATCGAAAATTCCCCTATAGACGCAAAAATTTCGCAGATATCTCTTACACAAGCTGAGTTATAGCCAATTTCGTCCCAAATGTCGTTGCCATGGCAACGGGGATCAATCGGGGAACAATGCGATTGGCAGCATTTAATGGTCCGTCCCTGAAAACCCCCCTATAGATGCAAAAAATCTCTCAAATATTTTTACACAGACCGATTTATAGCCAATTTTTTCCTAAATTTCGTTGCCATGGCAACCAAAGACGGTCAAGGGTAAAATTGAATAACACCAATAAATTGGCCATCCTCGAAAACCATACCCTAGAATTAAAAAATACGACTCTCGCTTATACACAGCCAAAGTTATGACCGTTAAAAGAATTGCTTAATTTTTCCTTTCGGCGCCATTGTATTTTTTTGGATTTTTTGCGAATAAATACGTTATATATTAAATTTTAATTTTCTGATCTTAAAAAAGCACTTCCTTGTGTAGAACCGCGTAGTCTAACGTATGAAGCGTGCAAATACCTTAAAAAGTCTGATCTGTGGGTGCGTTGAAGGAAAAAAGACATATGTAAAGAAAAATTTTTGCGTATATTTCGCACATTTGCCGAGAAGCCCTTTTGAGGAATTTGCATAAAATTTTGCACGACGGGTCCCCTCGTCGATGTAATCAACCGCGCCAAATTTTATCTCAATCGAGTCAGGGATTTTGATTCTGGGGGTCAAATTTTTGGATTCCCCATAGGAAAGAGAAGTCGCCGTTAACACAGGGCCTGAACTACTGTTCAGCCTGTGATATGGCGCCTCAAATTTTGGACGCACGGACCTGGACACAGAAAGAAAAACGGAAGAATGGAAAAAGAGAGAAGAAGGGGGACGGGAAAGAAAGGAAAGAAGAAAAAAATGGAAAAGAAAAAGGGAAAGGGAAGGGAAAAAAATGGAGGTAAAAGGAAGGAAAAGGAAATTGGAAAAGAGAAGGAAAAGTGAAAAAAGAAAATGGGACAAGGGAGGGAAAAGGAAAAAGAAAAGAAATGGAAAGTAAAGAAAAGGGGAAGGGAAATGGAAAGAAAAAGGGAAAAAGGGAACGAAGAAGGAAAAGGAAAAAGGAAAAAAAAAAGAAAA
>Ga0209367_1001890_pt1 | contig 26825 bp, 20 predicted proteins | sample WorMetLIZISLAND2_FD_187412 | JGI IMG/M metagenome (GOLD analysis project Ga0209367, IMG submission 187412) | Marine gutless worms symbiont microbial communities from Max Planck institute for Marine Microbiology, Germany - Olavius geniculatus... ... | reverse complement strand
ACAAGCAAATAAAGAAGCAATCCTTTGGAAACTACGTCAAAAGCATAAAACCAAACTGTAGAGTTCAAATAATAGACCGAGAACAAATACATACGACTTTGGCCGACTTTAAATACATATTTTTACACAAACATAACAGTAACATTTTACGCGTACTTTTGACCGGAAGTTGATCCCCTTTTCTCCCGACTGACCAAAAAGATTTAAGTAAGTAACCGTAACAACGAGTACGGTCGGCTATCCTATAGTGACAGTTGGGCTTCTTGTACTAATACGTCTTGTCTTGTTTGAGAAAAAAACGGTTTTATTTAGCGTATCAAGTCGAACGTCCATAGTATATAGAACTATAGGTGTATAGGATACTTTTGTTTGAAAAATGTTTTACCTGGGACTGTTTCATATATGCCTACATTTGTAATTCATAAGTGATGACAGTTGCATGTCATTATTGTTTCTGCTGTCATGCAGGCGGCACAGTCACATCACCGCAGTCCTCCGCCGTCATATTGTTCCGGTGACGCTCCAGAAGGCGTCGTTGCCACAGTGTCTCGGAGTAGTTCTCACGTCCCAGTCATCGACTCCCGTCAGTCCTCACCGTTACCGGCCACGTCGCCCACCCCGGCGCACACACCCACATCAGCGGCGAGGACGACTCCCAACGGCGGCCCGGCGCGGACCGCAGCGCACCAGTTGCCCGTCGAGAGCTTCCAGAGTCTGGACAACATCGACCTGGCCATCTTCGGCAGCTCGGCCGCCGTGTTCGGCAGCTCGTCGGTTCTCAACGGTCCCGCCGTGGTGGCGGGGGGAGCGCAGACGTCTGCAGACGGCGGGGGCGGCGTGGTTCTCGATGTTTCGGCCGTCTTCACGGGCAGCCGGCCGCCCACACGTCTCATGACTCCGCGCTTCCGCCCTCGCACTCAACGCCATGTCTTCGACCCGACGGCACTTTACAGCGTCGAGGAGACTTCCGTCAAAACGTGGGAGCGAACTCGCAACGGCGGTCTCTTTACACACCTATAAGACAGCCTATAGCCAGCGCTTAATTTGTGCGGGCTGTACTGTCCGGTAAGCTTATACGGCGAAGTGGAGTAGCGACCAGGGCATATCGATATACCTCTCCCCCCCCCGAAAAAAAAACAGGCCAAGTAAACTTTTACGAAGCAACGATGGCACCGGAATGGTTATAAAACTTTTACAGCCTGAAAAATCAGGTCATTTTATACCTCATCGAACCAATTTCTGGCTGTATACACGCCTAGTACGTTGTACCTATATACAGTGGCGGTTCTAGCGTGCAGCATCTGGGGGGCATGGCCCCATGGCGAGCGCGGTAGGCAAAGCCCCTTGAAACTGAAGCACTTTTGGTATTTGGACGTTCAATGAAAGCTGCAAATTTGCTTACTTTGCTAAAATTTGGAAACGCAAAGAAATCAGATATTTGTGTTATACTTTTGCAAAACAAAAATTATAGGTGACCACGAAACTAGGCGGCTGGAGCAAAACTGTGGTGGGAAGGGGGTTGTGCTCCCCGGCAAAAGCCTAAAACCGCTACTGTCTACCGGCAGTTTTTACTGTCACTGTGGTAGCCTACTCTATGCATTGATAAAGTTCAAATATCACAAAATGCCATCAAATAGACTTGCGTTTTTCAAGCTTGAATTAAATTGTATAAGTTGTCATTTAAAATGTTTCAGAAATTTCAGTTTTCGATCGGGGTTTGGCCCTATACGCCAATGAGGAATTTACAGTGTTCCCCAGACCTTTACTCGGCCAGGATAACGTTTCGATTTCTTGCCGTTTAGGCCTAGGCCTACGTTTTGTGTTTTTGCACTTTCCGTAGCGACATGCCAGGATAACACAAGAAATTAGAGCTAATGCTCATGAGACGAGCGAACGCCTATAGCAGTTCCGGTTCAGTAGTTTAGCTGAAAATTGAGGTGTTCACGCTAAGTTAATATACAAATACCAAATTCTCTATCTGGATCGCATAACGATAGTTTCGTGGCGCCACCGTGTGAATGATATAAACTTGTGTCGCAGCCCGAAATCGCCAAAAAATCCATAAGACCCCCTATTTTAGCATTTAAGGTCATTCAAGGTCATTGAATTCGGCGTTAATCGAGAGCCAGTGTACGACTTCCTATTAGTGATTAATAGTAACCTAGGCCCTATCTCGCACCGTTATAGAGATACAGCGACTTATTGACCAAAAATCGCAAATTTTGCTTACCCCCTCTCATTTAGCGCCCTCGTTCGGGGTGACCCCCTTCGAATTTATAGGAAACTTTACGGTTCCTGAAACTAGAGTCTTCCAGGCATCCGACGGTAAAAATTTGTGATTCTAGCTTGCTCCACTTTTGACTGATCCACCCGTGTGACGGACAGACCGACGGACGGACAGAATTGCGATCGCTAAAACGCGCTGAAAGCAGTAGCTGCTTTCGCGCGTAAAAATAAGCCTAGTATCAACAAGCGAAGATTATCTATTTGTCGCCCCAACGGCAGTGCCTAGTGTCAACATACTATGAGGCCGTCCGTATATGCAATATACAGGATGGACCAAAAAATGGCACCATTGTTGTACACCTTATAATTTCAGCAATAATATTAACCGATTTTTTAAAAAAAATTTTGACTATAGAAATCAGGAGACAACTTGTAATAAAACTATTACTATTGATCCCACCACACCTCAAGTGTGTCGCTACAGACGAGACGAGACCGAGACGAGACGTTGCAGCTTCCGAGACGCTGGCCGAGACCTTGAAGCTCCCGAGAGTCTCGAGAGCTTTAACGTCTCGCCGAGACATTTTTCGTGACGTATGGTGAAACACATTGACAATGAAAAAAATTATACGGATTAATTAACTCGCACCATGGTAAGCGCTTTCTAACTTTGCGATATTGTGGGTTTTTGCACTTTATTTTGACAATTATCACTGCGGTGCTGTAGTCGTGAGCCATTATGTTTATCGAAATTTGCAAGCAACTGAAATTAGTAAACTACAGCTGATTATACATTTGGCTGATATTATTCATTCTGACATTATACACTTTATCTTCATTGCGACTAGGTCATTTTGTGACGAAAAAAAACTGATATGACATAATTCTGCTTTATGATAAATAAGTAAATAAAAAAGTAAAAACACTGTAAACGAATATATCTAAGCCACAAATGTCATGCTGGTTAGTACGCTCTAACTGCAGCTACATGCTGCAGCGACACACTTGAAGAGTGATGGAATCTGTAGTGATAATCTTATTACAAATTGTCTCATGATTCTGAGAATTAAAAAAAGTTTGAAAATCGGTTAATATTTTGGTGAAATTATAAGATGTACAAAAATGGTGCCATTTTTTGGCCCACCCTGTACAGTTACACTGCCTTGTCCAACCCTATCACTGATAACTTCTGACTTTTTGAATTGTAAATTGACACACTGGTTAGTAGGCCTACTCCTACTCCAATCACGGTTTTCCACGCTTTTTTGTATTTGAGTTAGGAGAACGACGGTCTGAGACAGCTGCACGGACATACGACCTATATTGCGGCGTATTAGGACTGAACTCCCGCATAATAGTCAATTAAGCAGGTTGGAAGTTGGAACTCATCTAACTTAAAAGCTAACATTATGTTCCGTTACTAACTTTGACGCACTCAGCACTATAACTTAACAGTCAGCGTACGTTGTTATAACTGCGATACTAGTCAGATGTCGTCAACTGTTACGATCGTCAATAGATATCATGCCACGGCATTAATTCACGCGAAATACTGACGGTGTGGTCAGGTTTTATTTTATGATCCATTTCACCCCGTTGTATGGATCGAGTGTGACTGTGTTATAACTGCGCGTAATCTCACTCCATGCAGTCAAACGGTGACGATGGAAAGCGTCGATCTCGCGTCTGTTTGTAAGTTTGTAACACACGTCCCAGGCAGAATACAGTCGATCACGGTCATGAAATAAGTACGTTTCATCACGGTCACAGTTTATCATGCTTCGTTACACTCGCATAGGCCTAATACACTCTAAACCGCGTTGAAAAGTATGCATAATGATCGCCATTATCACCGTGTTCTGCTTCAGGACAGCAAAGTTACAGATTTGTAGTTAGTTGACTGCCGGTTGCTATTACATATTGGTGTATTGGTGCATGTGTATTGGTCTACATGCACTTTGCTTTCTATGTCTTCTTTGAGCACATATTAAAGACTGGTTGGTTGGTTGATTGATTGATTAGATAGTTTATATACTGTGTATGAACGTAATCAGGAAACGTGATAAAAGGCAAACAGGCAAATGAAAAATAATGTCAATAATAACAAGTAATCTGAGAAAAGCTCACGTGACGCGCGACAGCAGCGGTTTTGCCATCTGGGAAACCAGTGTATACGGCGTGCAATAAAATAACAGTGCATCTTGAAGGAGTACCCAAACTTGAGGCCTCCGTACGGAAGACTCCTTGAGTTTAGGAGGTCGAAACTTAGATGGTTAAAATGTACTTTATGTGCTAAAAATTTAATACGCACGCTGTCCATGTCTATCTGCAGCCATTTCGGCGCAATTCACTATTGAAATGTGGGCCGCAGCGGAAAAGTGCAAAAAACATTAAAAAAACCCTTATTTTGGGGGGAAGGGGTCAAAGTCATTTAAGGCCATCAATGTTTACACCATTACAAAGCTTGTTAATAGTGCTTGTTGTAATAAGCAATATGTCCATGTCTATCTGCAACTGTTTTCACGTTAAACGAGCCAATAGCGGTAAAATAACCACGTCTTTGACGCCCGCCTGCGCAGGCCTCCTTGAACACAGAGGGTCGACTTAAACTGCTAAAATCTGCGTTTAATGCTGAAAATTTTCTGCGCAGGTTGTCTGGGTTTATCTGCAGCCGTTTCGTCGCGATTCACTCTTGAAATGTGCGCTGCAGCCAAAAACTGTTAAAAATTTGCCCCAAACCCCTCTTTTGGGGGTTCAAGGTCGTTCAAGATCATCGATGTTGATAAATCTAAAAAGCTCGTCCCCAGTGCTTGTTATGATAAGCCACATGTCTCTGTACCTACCTACAACCGTTTTCACAATGTTCACAATAGACGAGCCAACGGCGGCAAAATAACGTTTTTAAGGGGGTACCCCTTTTTGACGCCCTCATTCGAGGGGAACCCTCTAATCCACGGGCACGAAATTTTGTCACAATAAACTAGAGTCTTTGAGACAACCCACAGTGAAAATTTTGTAATCTTAACTACCGTCTTGATACAGATCAAGAGTGTGACGGAAGCCTATAGACGATGGCTAAGACTCGATCTCGAAGCATTCTGCTGCCGCGCGTAAAAATTGACACAACTTTCAATACTATACTAACCACGTACGTCCACAGCTTATAGGCCTATTTTGATAGTGAAATATTGGTGCGTTGATTCCGATGAACTACTGCACTCTAGACTTGCTAAGTATTATAGTCACTTCAGACTTTGTTTTTAACTTTTGCCTCAAATTATAATTATTATGAACGTAATGAAATAGAGACAACACGTACTTTCACTGCAACTAAGCATTTACCAAAGCGATAGCATGGCCTACGTACATATAGGCCTAGGCTACGGTAAGAACGTATATTTCTATTAAAATATACAAACCACCGATCCAGATTAAAATACCATCAAAAATATGAAGTATCAAGATCGGCCAAGACCAAAACCAAGACTTTTAGCCGACCGTACTTTTGGTATATAGGCCCAACGGTCGAGCTCTTGTCATGGTTGTCGTCCGCACGTCGTCTGTCCAAATTTGTCCGTCTGTCTGTTCGTCGTTAGTCACGGATGTATTGTGGCTAAACGGTGCGAGATAAGGCCTATGTTGCTATTGATCACTAATAGGAAGTCGGATATTAACTTTCAAATGACATGTAAATCATTGACCTTGGATGACCTTGAAGGTCTCTGACAACCAGTACGGTCGGCTATCCTAGCGACAGCTGGACTTCTTGTTATTTTGTCCTGAGGCGCCTGGATCGATAGGGCCTACCATGACTTGGACTCGAGGGCGTAGGCCTACTACGTCACTGGAGAGTGGAGACTAGCTGCAGTGCACGTATCGCCATTTCAGTAAGTCATTGAGGGGTCTCACCGTCTCAGTAATCATTGGGTGGGGTCTGAGTACGTAACGTATTGTTCTTGCAACTGTAACTCTGTTTCACAGGTACGATTTACAGAGAAAAAATTATAACTAGACCTATATAAATCACAGGGGGAAAGCTAAATGACGTATGTGGGAGACTGGCACCGCTGCATCTAAAAGTTAAGCCTCTTTTGCCGGCAGAAAAGCATGTGAGTACGGGGCATGGTACGGGGGCAGTACGTGATACGACGACATAAAGCAAGATTGCAATTGTCAGATCAATAGTTTTACGGTGCACATTTTGGGCAGTTCGGTAAAATCGGTAACCTTTGGACAAGTAGGCCTAATACGACAACTAACATCAAATGAAGTAAGCTTTAGACTATGTTAATGATTACCAAGTAAAGTCAGCTTGCAATGACGCCATATGCATAGCCCCATCTAAAGTTGCCCAATGATTTTTTGCTGTTTTAGAGGACTGATATCATCACATCGTCCTTACACACAGTAAGTTAAACTGGTAAGTTTATACATATATATTTTCTGTTTTATTGCTAAAAGTCGTGGAATGAGCCTGACGCATGTAAAAAGCGCTATCAGGATCCGTATTTTTACCTTTTACCTTTTAAAGACAGAGCAGTATAACTCCGGTTGGGTACAGAACGTTGGATATGTCTAGAACAGTACTGATGCTGCTCCTACTACGCTGCTGCTCGTTATACCTGGAAATCAAGGTTGGCTGTGGTAGACTTCGACTGACGTCATCAAACCCTCAACCCGCACCTACGTCAAATTCAAAGATCTTGGTGATATTTGTTGTACAAGCCGAGGTATAACCCATTTTGTCTTAAATTTTGTTGCCATGGCAACAAGGGTCGGTGGGGGTAAAATTCAGTTATCAGCATTTGATAGCCCATTTCCGAAAACTCTAACACAGATGCAAAAATCTCGAAGTTATCTATTACACAAGCCAAGTTATAGCCAATTTTTGTCCCAAATTTCGTTGCCATAGTAACGGGGGTCGGTCGGGGGAAAATGCGATTGGCAGCAATCGATGGCTCATCCCTATAATTCCCTTATAGGGGCAAAAAATCTTGCAGAAATCTTTTACACAAGCCGAGCTATAGCCAATTTTGTCTTAAATTTCGTTGCCATGGCAACGGAGGTCGGTCGGGGGGAAATGCAATTGGCAGCATTCGATGGCCCATCTCCGAAAACCCCCCTATAGAGGCAAAAAATCTCGCAAAATTCTCTTACGCAAGCCGAGCTATAGCCAATTTTGTCACAAATTTCGTTGCCATGGCAACGGGGGTCAACCGTTGGTAATATAAATGTCACCGTTGATTAGGCCGTCCCCGAAAACCCGAAAACCATATCCTAGAACCAAAAATTACGACTTTATCTTACACACAACCGAAGTTATGACACTTCGAAGGATTTTTAAATTTTCCCCATAGGCGCCATTGTAATTTTTTTTCTCGAATTTTTCGAATAAATAAGTGAACAATTAAATTTTTATTTTATAACAATAAAAAGGCACTTCCTTGCGCAGAACCGCTTCATTTGACGTATTAAGCGTAAGAATCGGTCTAACGGACTCGTTTGTAGGGGAGTTCAAGAACCAAAAAAGTGTAGTAAATTTCGATCAGGAAGGGTGTATATTTCACCTATATGCGGAGCAAAAACCCCTGGGCGGACTGAGCCCAAATTTTGTTGGTTGTAGGCGTCCACGACGTAATCATGCCATTCAAATTTGGTGACGATCGGTTCAGGGGTATTGGGTTAGATGATTAGTTGGTTAGCTGAGGGTCAAAGTTTGCCTTTTCCCATATACTTTGAAGGTCGTCCTTACAACACTCACACTATATCGTGTGAGGTGTGATGTATTGGAGTCAACTGGTCTGAGTCTGTAAACTTGGCTGGCTGCACGTACCCCGTGATATGCTGTAGGGATTGAGGTCGTCAGTAAGCCAGCTGCCGTGACGACATGACTTTAACTGCAGCGGTACGAGCACCGATAGGCGCTCCCGCAGATCGACACATGCCGTCATGGCAACACGCCTTGGTGTGTTCAGATCGCTGATCTGAACGTATCAATTTTTGCACACCTGGTAATTTACCTGGTAATTTACCTGGTGTGGTCACACCAGTTGTTAATTGTTAAGTCCAGACATGATGCAACCACTTGCATGAGACGTGGCGGACTTAATCCGTAAAAAAGTCTGTCCGTATCATTCTCTTCGATCTTTTACAATGCCTTTCTTGAAACCATTCAGTGTTGTCTGATCAACATTTTCCTATGAAAGTGAGTTCCATCTGTGCACCACTCTTTCAGAGAAGAAATATTTTCGTATGTCCAGTGAACTCCTTTTCTTGACAATCTTCCAGGGATGACCTCTTGTTCTACTATCCGAAGTTAATTTGAAGAAGGTACACAGAGGAATATCTGATAAACCAGCTTTCATCTTAAACACTTCCACTTTTCAGATCGCCTATCTGAAGGTATTATTTGTTTTGTCCAAGATTTTCAGATTGTCAAATAGCAAATTGTCAACAAGTTGAAGTTTGACCATCTACAAAAACTAAGTAGATCTACACGTACATAGAAATGTACGTTGCGAACATTATTTTTTATTAGTGTTACGATTATTTAAAGGCTATATGAAAGTAAGAACTTTAAACTAACTTTCTGACGTTGAATGCTTGCTGACTGTTGATAATATTGTATCGACCGATTGAGTATTCGATCAAAATGATATTCGAATACTTACTGTCGATCCCCGCACAGCATTATTTTTTTGTGGTTTTAAAACATAGAATATATATTTTATTGTTTGAATGTTTTGTTGACGCGGGAGATAATTTTCTCTGTTTTTCATGTCAAAATGTCACTTGACAGAGCTGTACTCGTGAGAGCGCTGTACTCGTTACCGGGTCTTTCTAAGCTATGTAAAAATGAAGGTCTTAATTTGTCTGATGAGGGAAATAGAATCGTCATGTGTCATATATTGTCGAAGATCGGCGTTACTGTCGGTCAAAAGATTGCGCAGAGATGTAAGCATCAATTGCTGTTTGCTGTTGTTAGTGCGCGTGTAGGACATTTCTCCCCCGGACACCCCCGGACGTTTCCCCCTGTTTTTTGCATACCCGGACATTTTCCCCCATGGCGCTGCCGAGTGTAAGTTGTATTTCGTGTAAGTATCAGTCGCTGGCATACATGGTCAAATAGCAAATATCCAAATGTATTAATGTCTCACATACAGAATATGTACAGCATATTAGAAAGTGTAATAGTTATGAATAAATATATACAGTTATATACAGCAAGTCTTTTGATATATTAATTTAACTGTCACTGAAATAATTCGACATTAAAAGAAGACGAAATAGTGTAATAGTCAGCAAGGGTCACGTCACTTTCACTCAAAGCGGACTGTGCACACGACTGCACGCAAGGTCTCTTCCACCATCTTCCATCCATCACGTCGTACTGCACAGTTGACGCTAAAGAATCTGGGTGGACATATTGAGATGCTTTGCCTTCGGCTGGCCATGTGCATTCTGCAGCAGTGTCATCAATGCTGCGGCTGCATCCTGCTGCAGTGATTCGATGATGCCTGCGGCACCACACCGATGGGTAGTTACATCCGACTAACGCAGCAAATGCAACTTGGACTCGAGTCCAAGTTGCTGTGATGCTAACCTGTTTTGATGAGAGAGCCCGAAATAATTAAAAATTCCTACTGCTCACCTCCTGTTCTCCTACCTTCTCTTTCCCTTTCCTCCCCATTTCTGTCCCCCATCTTTTTTTTGTTTTCTTCCCCCCTTCCCTTAAAAGTAAAAAAAACGTGAAGTCCTTCCCGAGCTTTAAGGCCCATAGGGCGGTGCTGATCTCCATTTCCTTAGCCCTCAGCCAGAGATCAGTTTTTACACTGCAAGACCACGGATATGGGGCCAGTGTATCGCGTGATGTGTCTGTTTACATCCCAGCGGTGAAGCTGGTACCAAATTATACTGCTTGGTGACAGAGGCACATGTGTGTGAACAACTTGCCTAAGGTCGTTACCCGGCAGTGTCCGGCATGTTACCATTAGACTACCAAGCCACACAGACTACCGAGGCACACCCTTAGAAGTAAGCTTCTCAAATTCCACTAGGGGAACCCTCTGAGCTCCTCCAGCGGGGTCTGGGGCAGAGCCTTAGCTGAAAATGAATTTGGTGCATTCTAATCTTGAAAGATGACATCTGGTGATAACAATTTTAAAGATTTTCCTTCGTATTTGATTCAGTATTTGACAGTACTTTGCACCAATGATGCAGTTATTCTTCAGCCTAGCTTAAGTGGAATCTGAAGTCCACATTTTAAATCATTCCGGTTGTTGACGGTGTAGATTATGAATTATATTTCTCATTTTTAACTAACCACATGCGTTTAAGCTTCCGTCTTTCAAAATTTTTCTTTGTTTTCCAAGTGCAAGGGTAATAGTGTGCTGTTAGTTTGTTTTGACGGAGATTAAATTGGTTTTCAGCTGCAACGTCTAGAATTCACGGCATTGGCAGAAAATCGAAATTGACCGAAACCGCAGTTTTCTCCCCAAACCGAACCGAAACCGACCGACTTTGGCCAGTGGGAAACCGTAACAACACCAACATCATGCATATGTTGCTGAGCACACACGGAACGACAGACAGAAAGACAGGACAGAGTGAAAACATTATATCCACCAAGTTCAAGTGCTGCATTATACTTGGTGGGGTTTATCAAAAATGGAGACAAAACGATACTGTTTGCAAAGGAGCCTTGGAGTCTGGCGCCCCCTCAGCGTCCCTTCTAAGCCGGCACCTGGAGGCACTCTGGGCAGTGCCTCCATTTGCCTCCTGTAGTGCCACTGTTCATTGTTTTGTTGTTGTTGTTTAGTGGTTCAGCAAGGTGACAATGGTTGGGGTGATGAGGACTTTGAAGTGGAGGCAATCCTGGATCATGTGATCAGTGAGGTATAGTAATTTCCAGCCACTTTTTGTGCTTTTATTTTTGATATCAGTAGAGAACAGTTGACAAGCATGGAATAGGTGATGGTTAAAGACCGGGTCAAATGATGGCTGAGTGTTGTTGTATTGAATTTTTTGATGTTCCATTCATAACTTTCATTATCAGTTCAAACCTTAACTACTATCATGTCCCCACTCTGCTTGATGAGGTTGACACTTATTATTTTTTTAACTTTACGAATTTTTACCTTTAGTAGTGAAGATCCTCGGGGTTAAAAACAGAGGTTGAAGACAAAGTCTGGAGTGACTATGTATGTCTGGTACTTTGTTTGCTGATCAAGATGGCACTATGATGCTGCAGCAAAATAAAGATACGCTGCCAAAGATTCAGGAGATGTCTCGTTGGTCTCCACTCTCCAGTGACAGCAGTTGATTGTATAACTGTGTTATATTATTATGGTTATTTGTATGAAGGTAGAAACTAGAGACTTTTCTGAGTCTAGCTCTCCCATTCATGCTGAGAACTGTTTTATTAGCCTCAATGTCTGGAATATTTTGACTGCATTTGCTCAGATAATCAACTGTATGGTAGAACAATAAAACATGATTAAACTTAATAAGTTATACTAATTGATCGAAATACAATCTTTTCTTTTTGACACAGGTTGTAGATGTTTCGGCATCTACTGTTGTCAAAATAAAAGGTTGTATTTCGATGAGTTTGTAACTTAATTAGTCACGTTTCAACCTATGAGTCTATTCAAAGACCTGACTTTGCAGTTGTATGCAATGTCATTTCTTGAATCTGTTTATGGAAAACTTACATTCTGCAGCAATTCATTCTTCTGGTGCAAGACAAGTTGTGGTATTGCTCTAGCTCTAGCCCACGATGGCTTCAAGACCCGTTAGTGACCCTTGCCAAAAATATGCAATTGATCTTTACCAGCAAAACCAAATCGTTTACGGTATGTATATCAGGGTCTGTTAGATACCATACGTAAAGAACCATAGATGTTTAGGAGATATTTATTTTTGATACTACGCAAATACCGTACAGTAAAGCATAATAGACTTGGACATGTGCTTGGTTGGATGATAATATGCACTCCTGGCATTATGTCTACTTGTGTCAGGGTGTTGAATACTTCCTTATCAAGTGGAAAGGCTGGTCGAACGTGTTCAACTCGTGGGAGCCGAGGTCGAACCTGGGATGTGAAGAACTTGTACACAAGTTTCTGGTATCAGATCGGAGGCATTCGTGGCAGTCTGATGTGGTTGCAGCTGCGAATGATCCTCAGATGAAGAAGCGTCGGATTGAAGAGATGGTGGATCAGTTGTTGACGCTTGATCCACAGATGACGGCTGACAGCTTCATCAACCTGTATGAGCAGCTCGATTCCTCGAAGGTACATAGGTTTTTATAGTTCATTCTAACATTATTTATGATTTTAAGCTAATCACGCTTCATTGTGTTACTCTCGCTTCATTGTGTTACAGAGTAACACAATGAAGCGAACTTAGGGCGAACTTAGAAGGAAATCTAGCTTAGGAAAATTCCGAGAAGATAATGTGATTTAGAGAAAAGTGTCTAATAAATTAACAAAACTTAACTAACTAGGCATCCGGCATCGGCAAACATAATTTGGTGACTTGAGAGAAGTCGGTGTTTATTTACACTCATGGATTAATTTTTTTTCATTTTGTGATATATTTAGGCAGTGGATGTTAGCATTGTTAACCATTGGCAGCAAACATGTTATAGGTATTTGCTGTAGATGAGTTTAAGTTATTATTAATGATTTATGTGTGTCTCTGTGGTTTTGTCAAGAGTAAGTGAGGAGTTTCTTAATGGCCAATCAATACACTAAAACCCGTTTTGTGCCGTAACAGACAGCACTGTCAATATTTCCTGGACTCGACTGCATGTAACTCGTCTCTACTGGACCTACATGTAGCAAAGTTTGTAATGCTTAGGTCTAAAATTTTGGATTGATTGATTGATTACAGAAATAAAACTAGAAGGACACTCAAGAGTTAAAACTACACCAACAAAGCTATTGTTGGTTCACCCGGAAGCAAGAGCTTTCGGAGCGGGCTTATGTTTTGCTGTGGTTTATTTTTTTCCTCGCGAGATCTCTGAGCTCTGTTGGCCGATCACCACGAAATTTTGCACGATGCTCGGAAGTGTGTTCGATTTTATAATCCCAGTCCAAAATTTCGAAGGGGCCTCCCCCAAAAAATTTTAGGGGCCAAGAACATGCAAAATTTGGCCCGATTTCGGTTGACTTCAAACTTTGATGGCGAATATCTCCGGAAGGGATGACGATATTCAAAATCGGTCGTGTACTTGATCGACCGCAATTCCTCTGGCATTTGGTGAAAAAAAGTTTGATGAACTATGATCCACTAATTATGGAGGTTTCGATGTGGAATCATACCCACCCAAATCGACTTTTTTGAAAAACCGTATTTCTACCCCTAAGGGGTTCTGCGCCCCGCCCAAATTTTTACACATGCTAAAAAAGGACCAAGTCTTACTAGCACACTCCCCACTAGGGATGGGGTTCTCCTTATAATTTTTTTCAAAGTGGGGTTCAAAATTGGCTTAAATTTCAGCAAGTGCATGCCTATAACTTCGGGGATAGTACTTTGCCACGTGACAGGCCTTAAGGTGGGCATGATCATTTTTGTACAAATTTTTGGGGGCCTGCACCCCAGAAATTTGGGAGGGTTAAAAAGTCGAAAATTCGGATCGATTTCAGACAACTTTTGAATTTGACTGCGAATATCTTAGGAATCCATCAAGATATCAAAAATCGGAAACAAACCTGATCGACCACTATTGGTGCTGGGTTCAACAACAACAAAATTTGGTGAATTTTGGTTTACCAGCAAAAAGGATACAGGCACAGATGTTGACCCACCCAAGTTCTAAATTCGGTGCGATTTTGGGCAACTTCAAATTTTGACTGCGGATATCTCTGAAGTGGATCGACATACCGAAAATCAATAAACAAACTTCATCTACTGTCAGACGAAATCTGAGACGCATCGGTCCGAGACCGAGATGTTGAGGATTTTGTCCGAGACGAGACCGAGACGACATTGGTACATCTCGAGAGTGAGATGTCTCGATCGAGACCACATTTCTGCCCTAACCTTCCTTGAACAATTTCAGCCAAACCCAGTTCGCTTGAAGCTGTTTGTGTAATCTTGCTGACAAACCAGCAGGCAAATGAATGTGTGGGGCATCACCTAACCTCTTCGGCGGAGGTAAATAGCATGTTAAGGCAATGCCGTTCAGTGACAGTCGGCAAGAACTATGAATTGTAACTAAAGCCGCACACTTGTATTGAATAATTCGAGTCTGTGATTGACATGTGTGATGCATAGATGCAGAGTCTGAGGTCACCAGTCAACGGTGCACCTCCTAAGAGGCGCAGGTTGGTTGGTGAGTTGAAGAACAACAAGCGTACAAAGGCATACAAGCTGCATGCTGAGGAAGTTCAGATCGCTCTGAAGAACTGGGAGAAGCATCTCAATTCCATCAACACCGACCCGGCTCCGATCTTTGTTGAGAACAATGTCGACTTGGAAGGACCACCGCAGGTTTTTTATAGTTTGATTCTTGTTTGCATAATAAAATTGAAATAAAACGTTTTTCATTATGCATGACATTTTTGTTCATATTTTATTCTTGTGCTCTGGCTGACAGAGTGAAGCTGGTAGTATTATGACATAGGGCCGGCCAGTTTCTAATTTCTAACCAATCAGTCAACTTAGCTCATTAATATTCATGATGTCAGTGCCTGGATTCTTAGGTTGCGTATTTTCATTAGTTTTTTTACTTCTTAGCATCTGATTTTCGTTTTTTTTGTAGATGTACTTGAATGCATGACATAACTTCAGCTGAGCTGTTTTTCTATTTATTTATTCATTGTAAAAGCAGAAATTACAAATTTTTCAATCTCGGATACTGCGATTGAGAATTCAATCCCGTGATTACAATTACTAGTGGGGAGTTTGTTAAGGGTGTAAATCAAAACTTTCCTTCCCTTATTTTTCACTGAGCAATCTACACCATTAACAAAACTTTCCCCCTTTTTTTACCTTTCCTCTATTTTCTCTTTACACCTTTTACAAAACTTCTTTCCTAAAAAGGGCAAGAAGCCCAAAAAAGAGGGTTGGGAGCTTGAGTTCCATAGTGGGGGGAACCTGAGCCCAAAAGCGGGGGAAGCTGGGCCCGATTTTGATGTCAGATTTGGGGCTACAGAAGCCACTGAGCTAGCTGTGGTCTGTTCCACTGCAGATGGTTAATTTCCGTTACATAAACGACTACCTGGCCGGCGAAGGTGTGGACCTGGCGGTGGATGAGGATCGAGTGGTCGGGTGCGAGTGCTCCAGTTGTATCAGGGAGAAGTCGCAGTGCTGCGCACACGATGCCAATGCAGAGTTCGCTTACTACGCGAACAAGATGGTTCGCGTGCCGCCTGGCTCGCCGATCTATGAGTGCAACATGAAGTGCCGCTGTGGACCGGAGTGTCCGAACCGCGTCGTCCAGCTCGGCCGCAAGCATCGTGTGTGCATATTCCGCACGGCGAACAATCGTGGATGGGGTGTCAAGGCCATGCAGAGGATTAAGAAGGGATCCTTTGTTATGGAGTATGTAGGAGAGGTTTGTATATCAACGTTATTTGTGGCTATACTGTTAACCTTATGTTCGTAAAATTTCTGAAAATTATCCGCTGTGTTGTGCTTATGCTTAGCAATTTCTTATTGGAATGGTAGATTTGTCTGTTTAGTGGCGGTAATTTTGCGGGATTATTGATTGCACAAAAACGTCTGTCTTCGAATAACAATGAACTGGTTAGGGAGGTGTCGGGGTCTATAGCTGATGGTCACAACAGTTGCCTTGCTGGTTAAACAGGGTAGAATGATACATACAGTTTTTGATGCTCTATTGCTCTTCTGCATTGGGTTTCAACCATCTGGCTGTGATCTCATCTAGTTGATTTGTATTAAATACATGTATTGTAATGTACTTTCTAAATTTTCAGAGTGTTATTTGTTGATCATCATTTAATCGTGCAGGTGATAACTAACGAGGAGGCCGAGAGGCGTGGTCGGATGTATGATGCCAATGGAATGACTTACCTGCTGGACCTTGACTTTGTCCATGACTCGGAGTTTCTCTTCACCGTTGATGCTGGGATCTATGGCAACGAGAGCCACTTTGTGAACCATTCTGTAAGTTCTCTCTCCTACATGTGTCTCACTTGCAGTCGTGTGTATCGGCATTCTGTTGGAGAAACAGAGGCAGTGATGACGTTGATAATTGAACACAGTTTTTAAGGTGTTTTTAAAAGATTAGTCTGAAAACTGCACGTGTTAGGTTTCTAGGTTTTTGTCGTATATTATTTTGCTGTTTAAATTATCATATGTGGCAGGTACATGTCGTTAAGGCTGAAAAATTTTTGTGGCAAAAGTTGAAAAATTTGCTGGTTGATCGTGGTATACTGTGCAGAATTTGTGGCAAATTTACGGCCGTCATCTCAGACGAATGAGGTGCAAGTAAATTTATGTCATGTGATTAAAAATTTTGAGTTTATAAAACTATGAAGGGTGATATGAGTCACTAACTCAACAGCAAATATTGTCTTGAGGTTTAATTATCATTTTCTAAATTCCAGGGTGAATTGCACCATGTGTCAGTGTCCCTCTGCTCTATTGACGAGAAGGGTTGCTTTTTTGTCTTACCATATTATATTACATGTTTATTGTTTGTCAGATATTTTGTTTGCAGAAGATTAATGTCTTTAATTCGTGTGTATTCTGTAAAGCTGTTCATATCTTGAGAATTTTTTAGTAAATTTTTGCACGTGCGTTCATTCAGATTTTGAATCACGTTGTGGCCTGGTTGCAGTTTCGGACCTAATAATCTAAAGGTCAGGGGTTCGAATACGGGACATTCCATTATCAGGTGACAACCCTGGGCAAATTGTTCACACACCACAGCTCATCAGTGCGATGCCCAGGTTCGGGGACCATGCTGACTAAGTATCCGTATGTTGTTCTGGTAGAGTGATTGGCTGATCTGCGGTTGTGTTGTGATGCAGTGTGATCCCAACATGGCGCTGTATTGCGTCTACATCAACAACTTGGATCCACGTCTGCCGCGTGTTGCGCTCTTTGCCACTAGGAACATTGACAAGGGAGAAGAACTCACGTTCGATTACAGGATGACAGGTGTCGTTAAATTAAATCTTTCGCTGTTTTGTATTTAATGATGATATGTGGTTTTTGGCGCCATAGATTGAATGATAAGAAAGTCATCTGGCTGAAGTACTATTACTTGATATAGTCAGCCATAGCAACAAATGCCAGGACAGGTCATGACACTTCTGACTCAGTGACAATAAGACAATTGCTGGTGATATCAAATTGTCTTTGGTTGGTGGCATGGCGTAGTTGGTAACGCGTCTCGGATGAGACGAAGTTACTCTACGCCAGGCCCGGTTAGTACTTAGATGGGTGACTGTCTACAGTACGGAGCCAGCCAACTAGGTCGACTCAGCCTTCTATTCTCCGTGGGATGGTAAAATGAGTACTGGCGGTGGTCAAGGTCATCGCTAGGGAAGAAACGGCGAGGTCTGTGCAACAGTAGGCCCTGTGGCCAGGACTGCAGGTATACTGACTCAGTTGGTTAAAGGCGCTGGCTGTTAACTAGAGCCGGCCATCCGGCCGACTTGGGCTGTATGCTAGCTTAATTGGGCCCCGCCCTCGCCAGCTAAAAGTGCCGTCAAGGGGATGAGCTCCCACACAACGAACCTAGTTCAGCTTTGCTGCCTAGTGCCTATGCAAAATCTTCTTCTTTGATTAGATGTGGGAAATATGTTATGTATATATGCATTTGGCAATATATGCGTTATCTTCACTGGAACTACATATCGAGAGTGCAGTGGCAAAACATGATGTCCGCAGTTGTGTATAGCGAAACATTTTAACAACATTATTCTTCAAAATGCTTTTTGAATATTTGTTTCATTGTCTAATCGAATATAGCAAGCAAATCTTAGTGTTATTTATTAGCAAACTTCACAAGAATGTTAAAAACACTGGGGAAAACTGCCAGAAAATGTGTCGCATATAAACTTTTTTCATTTTTCTTGAAATGCCATCGACAGCAGGCAGGATCATTTGTCATTCTACCCTTGCTATGTTTTGCACATTCAAACAGTGTGGAATCTTTGTCTAAACAGCGTCAACTGACTTGTTTAAACCCTGTGTGACGTCAGGTGACACGACTGAGCAGGCGCATGCTGCTGCGGACGGTGAAACTGAAACTAAGCTGGTTGGAGCCAGTGAGAGTGGCTCCATAGCCGACGCAGAAGTTACGTTCATGGCTGTTCCTGGCACTCCGACAACCGGAAATGTTGCTGACAAAACCCCAGTTCCGATGAAATGTGCTTTGCCTCCGTCCCCTCCCATGGATATCAACAACCAGGTCTCCACAGATGTGACAACGTTTTTACATTTCTCATTCCTGCCACGTTTTTATTTTCCCAACATTTCAAATTTTGAAAAACTGTATCGTTAAAATTGCATCAAGAACTTAGAGAAGCACTTTTGAAACCACAGAAACAACGAACTAACGTCGGACTGTAATTGTGGTAATTTACTTTGTCAGTCTAGTGATACTTGTCTACCACATGCTTGAATTGAAGTTGAATAACATTTTCTCTCCCTCTCGATTATCAGCTATTATGCACCATCTACAGCATTAGACAAGAAGTTGAACGAATTAGGACTAACATTTTTTTATGAAACGTTTTTAATTTTCGCCACGTTTTAAAAAAATTTTTCTGGAACGTTTTATTACATCTCTGCAGGTCTCTGCACCGACGCTGGATGTTTTGGATGCGGAAAACTTGCTTCGTGAGTCCGACTCCGACTCCGCCGGCTACGCCAGCTGCAGCAGCTCCATGATGGATGAAACAATGCCGGATGATGCATCGTCGGTCGCCCAGCAGCCGTTGTCGGCAGCGTCAAAGTACCGCCTTCGCTGCCAGTGCGGTGCTAAGAACTGCCGGGGCTACTTATACTCGTGACTGATAACTGGATTTGTTAGTTTGTAGCATTTGGACTATGATGAATGATGCTTTTTCTTGTAGTTTAAATGTGGTCATTATTTGTAGTAGGACAGATTTATTTCGAAATTTTGTTGTGGCGGTTTCATTTTTTATTTTGGCTCCGATAAATTGTACTTTTGCTTCTAGTTTTCCGATGTTCATTGTGTTTTCATGACCTGTACAGCTTTGCACAAATTGTAGTCACCATCAGTACATTGTTTAATTTATTTTTTTGTTTCTTCATGGTTGTAGCAACAGGCCAGTTAGTTGGATAGGTCTGTTAAAACTGAGACAGATTAGGTCCGCTTAACATTTCCGTGGTTTTTCTTTAATTTTCATGCTCTAACTCTTAATGTCTATGTAGAGTGAAGATCGCAGATTACAGATGTGTGGTAGTTTTGGTCTTGGAGTCTGAGACTGGTCTTATGATAAGACCTGTCTCGATCCAGCTTTGATCTTAGGTTTTTTTAGCATTTTGGTTCTGTTTCCAACATGTGAATGCCCACTTATGCAAAGCGGTGGGCAAATCACATATGGTAAGTTAAATACAATCAAGAAATGTTAACACAGTTGGTTTGTGCATCTTGCCTACTTACTTACTGGTCTACTTGGGTATGTGTATTCGGACTGGAGTGTTTCTGTTGCTTAACTGGTCTCTTGGCTTTGGCCTTATACACTGTATTGTTTCTCTTGGGCTTTGTCTTAACATTCTGGTCTTGTTTTCGTCACTGACCATTATCAGCAAAGCCACCAGCTTGATGAAGTATATTGCACTGCTTGTTGTGGATCCGTTTAATTTCGGAGCATATCCTTCTGATCATCAAATACTGTTAAAGATATACACGCTAGAATTTAATTACAGACATGCATTACCAAATCATTGACAGGCATCAGCTCGGAGAACAGTTTCTGAGTTTGGATTATATTGATTTTGTCTCTTAATTAGTTACACTGATTGCTCTGAGTAATCAATCTATTTGTATTTTTTTCTTAATGCTTGCATTGGTTTTGTGTAACTATTTACCAAAACTGATATGTTTTTCTGCTTTAGTTGACATCAGTCTAACAGCTCTCATTGTGTCTTGGTTCTCATTAACAAAAATGTTTGCATATCGGTACGGATTTGTTAGTTTCAGCTTTTGTACAGCTGCTTGTTATATTCGTGTTTTCGTACTATCTCAGGAGCAGACATTTCTGCCTGAAGTTGACAGTAGCATGTAGTGTGATTACGTAGACGTGTGTTGCGTATGCCGATTGCGCGTCGTTCATTTGCGACTTTACGGCATTGTTTGTATGTGTCATATTAGGTGCCGGTGCTATTGTTAGGGCACCAGTGGCATGTCAGTTCATCAGTCTGTTGTTAGTGTCATGATTATGTCAACAGCTAATGAATTTTATCCTCATTGAAAATGTGCCATATTTGACTCCAGCCATCCTACTGGGCCTAAATCAAAAGCAACAAGAAATCTGAGCTAATGCTCATGAAATGTGCCAGAGTCTGCAGCAGTTCCTGTTCGCGGGTAATCTTGGTCTATCTGCAGCCGTTTCAGTGCAGTTCACTCTTGAAATGTGTGTCGCAGCCCAAAATCGGGAAAAAATTCACTAACACCCTTTATTTTGGGGGTTTAAGGTCATTGATGTTGACACCCCTAAGAAGCTCGAAGTCAGTGCATGTTATGATAAGCAACATGTCTGTGCCTATCTGCAACCGTTTTCATGCTAGACAAGCCAAAAGCAGTAAAATATTGTCTATTTAGGGGGTGCCCCTCTTTCACCCCCTAGTTCGTGGGGACCCCTTTCACCCAGCGGCATGAAATTTTGTCACAAAATACTAGAGAATCTAGGCTATCGTATGGTGAAAACTCGAAGTCTCTATCTCACCTGGGCTTGAATTGGTACCATGTCGTGATGCACAGACAGATGGACGGACAGCTAGAGAGAATTACCGTAGCTAATACGCGCTATAGCTATCTAGCGCGCGTAAAAAGGTGTAGAAAGCAAAATCGGTATGACTGTTTCTCGAGGCCAGCGTAACTGGTGTGCACATTTTGATTTGATAAGCTCCGAGATGAAAGTTACTGTAGACTGGTCATCATAGCAGGTGCCCTGATATGCAGTAGGCAGTGGACTGCTGGCTGCATGTAGGTACATGGCTTGGTTGCATCTACATAAAAGGTCATTATTCCTGGACGACAAGGCCCATAGGATGGCGCTGTTCTCCTTTTTCTTAGCCGTCAGCCGGACACCAGTTTACACTGCGAGACCATGGATATGGGACCATTGCATCATGCAGTGTGCCTGTTTTGCTAGTGCTCATTGCACCTACTCTAGTAGGATGGCCAGGCTGAGTTGACCTGTATGTTGTGTTACATACCAAGGTATTATACTTGCAGAAGGTTACCCATCTCAGTATTAACCCAACTCATTGTGGTGTAACTTTGTTAATGCAACCAATGATCTTATCGGTAGACCAAGCCACCAACCTTTATAACTTGTTTTGAAGTAGCTGCTGTTGATATGGTTATGGTAGCTAATTTTTGGCATGACAGATGTGTGCTTGGCAGATAAAGTGGGACATATTGGTTTTTATCTGTTTGCTGACAATCAGTATGCTATTATCTCCTAGGGATTATGGATATTTATTGATTCTTATTCGAATATACTTGAAATTGTCTGACTTCTGGATAGTCATTTATCATGCATGATCACAGAATGCATAAAGTATCACCACTATATTAACATATTTGTAAATTTGTTGCACAGCATGATTCCGGAGCCTGTAAAATACACAGGCATCTGTGAAGTGCAGTGTGATCTTTTTTACGCATGAAAGCAGCTGCTGCTTTAGCGCGTCTTAGCCATCGCAATTCTGTCTGTCTGTTCGTTCGTCACACGGGTGGATCAGTCAAAAACGGTGCAAGCTAGGATCGCCAAATCTTTACCGTCGGCTGCCTGGAAGACTAGTTTCAGGAACTGTAGCGCTTTCCATAGTCGTATCAAGATCAATGACTTTACAAGACCCTGAACTTTCAAAATAAGGGGTTTTATTGATTTTTTGATCTTCGGCTGCAGTGCAGACTCCAAGAATGAACTGTGACGAAATGGCTGGAGATAGACTGACAGTTCACGAACAGGAACTGCTATAGGCTTTCGCGCATCTTGTGAGCATTAGCTCAAATTTCTTGTACATCACCAGTGCCAGTTGTCTTATGTGTTTGATTTACTGTCTGTTGACATGCCAGTAATCAAGTTTTAGCTGTGTATAATTTTTGGGACTAATTGTTTATTTTCTTAGTACAGCTTGCTTGATCGTTAATGCTGTTCTGATGAATTGAAACATTGGCTAATTAGCCCATGATAGTATTTTGACTTTTTGTTCACCTGAAAAGGATGCAGTACGCCAGACAGGATTATTGTTTGTATACGTAAGCATTACGCAACAAAGATGCAAGTGTGCTGTTGCTTTTATTCGTGAGCAGTCATCAGTTTTTTCACGATGATGATCAGTATCGTTGTTATTGTTAGTTAAGAATAGTGTTGTCAGATATTTTCGTCATAATGTAATTTTTTTGCTCTGGAATGCAAAGTTTTTCTCTCGGAAGTTTGCATTTAGTTTTTTAAATGAATTGATAGTGCTTATGCAGGCTTGAATTAATTATTGTCATGTTGAATAGTGGCAGTGGTAACGGCTGATAATTTGTCGTACTATCTAGCTATTTATTATGCTTTGGAGTTATTGTAACAGTTAGGCTTAATACTTAGACTTTGTTTTTATCATGGTTTATGTCATAAGCAAAACGTTGCAACTGCATTTTTCTTATTGTTCAACAGACACTTGAAGCCTTGGTAAGCTGATTAAAGAAGTGTATACATGTGTGTATATACTGCGTCTGTTCGAAGACCTAGAGTCAGTCACTCGGCCAAACCGTGTTCTTGTTAGGTTCTACAGTGTTTGGGGTTTTTTTGTTGAGTTTTATCTTAACAGCAGCAGGAAACTATCTTTGATGAGAGTATGATTAAAGTGTGCATACTGAAGACTGTGTTGAGCACTGATGTTTGTAGTGAAATAGTATTTAAATGAAGCACTGACTAATGAATACATTTTGTGCAGTGAATCATATTAATTTTGCTTTTTTACACCACTGCTTATTTTGAGAGTGGATGCACCCATCTGTGTAAAATGCCTGCACTAATAGCTTTGATGAACTGAAGAGCGTTTAGACAGAAATTTGCATATCATTTGTCAACTAACAGTTTAGAAAATATTTCAGTATAGGTATGTTTCTCAGAATTACGGACGTTTTGCCCTTAGGCTGTTTCGCTCCTAAGACATTTTGCTCATGAATAAGTTGCAGACCATGGCAAAAACGGACAGACAACAAAGATGATGGGAAGACCCCTGTGGGAAAGAGAACAGATGGATGGAGAAGGTGAATCGACACCAAAGATGAATGGGTGTCCAAAGGGTTAAACGTCCATGTTAGGGGCAAAATGTCCTGGGGTGAAACGTTTTGATACTGTCTGTCTCATGAGTTGAATCCAGGGTATTGGGTTGATATAACTGCTGACCATGGTGAATGTAGGTGGCCATAACTTTGTAACACATTGTATACATTGTGGTATGCATTGTGCAGTCTGTGGGAATCTACGCCAATGACGAATTGTCTCAGGAACCTGTAAATGTCTCGGGATTTGACAGCTGTCAGGGAATAGTTGAGGAAGTTGACAAATGGAAATGGATTGATCAACATCCAAGGAATATTGTCCGGGAAAAAGTCTTCCGTGGGAGAATGTTCATTCTTAACTGGTTTAGCACTGTTTAATGAGAAGCATGATAGTATTGTAATATTTTTTACACTGTGCATTACTTGTTGGTTTGCATTGCATCGTTGTAGTCCTACTGTTATGCTGCTACATTTCTCATCTCTTCTGCTAGTACATGTGGTGTGATTAACTGCAGCATGGGGAACAGTGGATCAATGTGTGAGTAGACCTGCGAGTCGGGTCGATTAAGTCGACTCAAGTCAACTTGGGCCTTCCAAGTCAGGTCAAGTCGGTCTGTAGCAGCGTCACCGTCGAAATTTTCTGGCGCCGTTGGTTTCATTTCAAGTCGACTTGAGAAGTCGACTTTACCAGAAATCTGAAATCTTCCACTTTAGCAGTTGTCTTAAACGTGGCTATCGATGAGTTAGGGCAAATACGGTAATATGTAACATATTTCAGTAACTCTATAAAAAAAATAACGGTATACCGATTAGGTAGAACGGATTATCAAGTTTCAACGCTTCACACAGTAGAGGTTTTTGTGTGAGTCAGCCTAGTGTGAAGGACGTAATTTCTATGTTCTTGTTCCCCATGCATCAGGTCGTTCAAATTTTGCATGCCTAGGATTAATTGACGCAGAGCCAATTATTAGTGTAAAAAGTTTTTGCTCTAACAGTTAGCTACAATACATCTGTTACAGACGGACGGACGACAAAATGCCAAAGACGCCGTAGCATGCTGTAGCTCTATAGCGCGTCAAAACAGTCATAAAACACAGTTTTAACTGACAGTACGAACTTCCTTCGGGAAATGACAATAAAAAAAACGTCTGCCGAAGGAATAAAAACACTTTATGATTAGCTACAGTATACGTACAGCGTTCACGCAAGTACTGTTTATCACAACTTCTGAACGTCTCAAGTCGTTTGAAGTCGACTCAAGTCGACATACCGCTGTCAAGTCAAGTCAAGTCGAGTCGGATGTGCTCAAGTCGACCGCCGTCGACTGCCTGTGGGCAGGTAAACTATCTCAGTATGTAACCAGCCACCTAGGTCAACTCAGCCTTCCATCCCTCCGGGGTAGGTAAATTGAGTATCGGCCTATCTGGCTGGGGTTAAGGCAGGGTGCGTTCACCTGTGTCGGGTCTCAGGTAACACTGTGTGATCCCATACGGCAGGTGATGCTCCATAGCTCTGAGATGGGCGTTCCATTAAATGCTATATCATCATCTTTAACCTTCAACAATAGTCTAGATAAAGAGAACTTTATTTAACTTCAATTTAACCATGTTGTCATAAGGCCATAGCACTTGACTAAATATACTAGATAAAAGACTATTTGCTATATTTGGACTAACTAAGTAAACTACCATCACTGTGACCTATTAATTCAGTGTTTTCAACCTTTTTGCTGCAGCGGAACCCTGAACAAGCGTGGAGGTCACTCTCGAAACCCCATGCATTGATCCGTGCACATGGGCCGACGTTATAGCCTAATATAAACCTAGACTCTACAATGTAAATACGCCAAAATTACTAACAACAAAAATGATTAAACATCGTAGATCTATGCAAAAATAGATACGCAGAAGCGCAATTTCGTTCGGTGCTGATTTTCTACGACTTCGTCTGGATGCCTTCGCTCGCTAAGTCATTTTACTGGCCAGCTGCGGAACCCTTTGCAGTGCTCGTGGGACCCTTGGGTTCCGCGGAACCCCGGTTGAAAATCACTGTATTAATTTGTTGCTTTGGTTCAAAAATGCTTTTCGAAGTTTTTGATAGGATTTCCATGCACGTTTTTTAAATTAAAAAAAACGGGAAAAAATTTAAAACCATAAGAACGTTACAAGAATAACAAACGTTTTTTTACATCTATGCTTTGCTCTATGCCTAAAGTCAATTCAAGAATCAAGACCAAAGTAGAGACCAAAATCAGCTGGCAATTTCCAATGTTAAAAAATACAATTATGCCTTAGCTTGATTAAACGGACGTCCAGTTAAACGTCCGTCGAAAGTTCAATGGTAATTTTGATGTTGAGAACGAAAGTTCCAGGGCACGAAATTTCCAAAAAACGAAAGTTCCTTATTTCCGGGAACGAAAGTTCTCGGGTACGAAAGTTCCAGTTAGGCCCTACCAGTAGACTAAAGTCTTAGCGAAACTTGACCTCACCCCAGCCGAAATCTTTAACCATATCGCTGAAACTATTCCCTAATCATAAGTAACGCTATCCTTAACCCAATTTGCTGCTATTAAGCTTAGATCACTGTTTCCCGGTTTTGTCGTTCCAGGTTTTGACGGGACACCCAGACTTGCTGCTTATCACAACAAGCAACGTTAGCGAACTTTTCGGCGGTATCGATATCGATGACCTTGAACCCACAAAATAAAGGGTTTTAGGTATTTTTTTCTGTTCAGGCTACTGCGCACATATTTACAGGGTAAATGGCCCCGTGATTACACGCAAGATTTCTTGTAGATCTCAGTGTACAAAAAGTCAAAAACGACGTGTTGTAGAGTGAATGACGTAACGTCAGAACTCAACAACAATTAAAGTATTAAATAATATACGTACCGTGAATTAAAAACAACGAATATACTAAAAAATAGACGGTTTTTACGCGCGAAAGCAGAATGCTTCGCGCGTCTTTACCATCGTCTGGGCGTCCGTCCGTCTGTCCGTCCGTCCGTCACACTCGTGAGCTGTATCAAAACGGTGCAAGCTAGTATCACGAAATCTTCACCGTGGACTGCCCCAAGGTCTCTAGTTTATCGTGACAAAATTTCGTGCCACTGGGTGCAGGGGTTCCCCTCGAACGA
>Ga0209367_1001888_pt1 | contig 26831 bp, 19 predicted proteins | sample WorMetLIZISLAND2_FD_187412 | JGI IMG/M metagenome (GOLD analysis project Ga0209367, IMG submission 187412) | Marine gutless worms symbiont microbial communities from Max Planck institute for Marine Microbiology, Germany - Olavius geniculatus... ... | reverse complement strand
CTATCTCACACCGTTACTGAGATACAGCGACTTATTGGCCAAAAATCGCAAATTTTGCCAACCCCCTCTCATTTAGCGCCCTCGTTCGGGGTGACCCCTTTCGAATTTATGAAAAAGCTCTACGGTTCCTGAAACTAGAGTCTTCCAGGCAGCCGACGGTGAAGATTTGGTGATCCTGGCTTGCACTGTTTTTGTCTGATCCACCCGTGTGACAGACGGACAGACGGAAGGACCGACAGACAGAATTGCGATGGCTAAGACGCGCTGAAAGCAGTAGCTGCTTTCGCGCGTAAAAACTACTGAGTAAGCTTATAGAAAATTAAGACCGAGTTATTTTTATTGCTACGAAATACTGTCGCTAATTAAAAGAATAATTATAAACAGCAGCGCTGGTCTTATAACTAACAATTGCATAGCTTTACATAAGTTTAAGAAAACATTTAAAACAATAAAAAAAACTTTTTTTTAATAAAATTTATAAACGTTTTTTTACATCAGTGGCTGTAACTGTATGAACCACAATGAAGCTCGTATGTCTGCGTACGTCTTTAAAATACCAATTTATCACCAAGACATCACTAAGTCCTATTGTATTACCATTTACTCTATTATTTTAACTAATTAGTAACGTGTACATGTGGAACGGAGCAGACACAAAGTAATCGAACGTGATTAATTTTTTTTTCAATTTGCCCACACTTAATTCCGTAAGATCAATGTATCGTATGTTAGCCATGTCTCACATTTCTCGCTAAAATGATTTTTTTCTCCAGTTTCCGAAACAACGGGTGCTCACCATTAAGACTTTGTGCGGGAAAGCATATGTTGGTGTCAATTAGCACGTTTTCCGCGGTCCCCTGTAGCACGGAAATACTGCATAACCACTGGTTATCTGTGCGCCTGGACAGAACGGGAAGGGATTTGGGATGCTGAAGGTAGCAGCAACAGCAGCAGCTTGCCTGGAAGCGGCGTTGACATCCAGGGTATGTGCAGGGCGCGCCGATCGATGCAGACCGCGGCATAGTAGACCGAGTGTGCAGTATACCACCCAACTAGCCAGCCAGCGCCGCTCTCAGTCAGTCAGTCACAGTGACTCGGCGTGCCTGGGCGTCCTTGGAAATGTCCAGTCTGACGGCCACACGACCTGCGTGTGCGGCGGCCGCCGAGCAGCGAATTTACTAAACGTTAAAGCGTCATTCTGCAGAAACTCGTGTTTGTTGGCCTAACACAATGTCAAAACGCGGTAATGTCACCGTGCGATAACGGGGCGAAGTCCCCTAAAGCTGAAACACTTAACTTTTAGGCGTGCGCTGGAAACCGCAAATTTGCCTGCTTTTTAATATTTAGAAACGCAAAAAAACTCGTAAATATCTGTGTTTTCTTGCAAAAATGACGTTTAATAATTCACATCTTGGCATGATAAAGTGCTCAGAGGGCATTTTATCACCATTAAAATTTTTCCTGGGGGCAGCTGGGGGCAAGAGGGAGGGCACGGGGGCAGCTGCCCTCTTGCCCCCCCCCCTTCTGGCGCCGCTTATGCTCACAAAACGCTTATGTCCAGAGTTACGTCATCATTATCCGATGTAGGCCTACTTGCATGTAGGCCTATCTATGTATGACGACAAAAATTTGATGACTATGAAAGAAATCTCCTATTGATACGGCTGCCGGATATTTTGTGCCTCAGGTACTTAAAGGCGTCGGGTTTTTTTATTCAGCGTTTGCAAAGGTCTTTTTTATTTGTCCGGTGACGTTTATCTTATCGATCGGTGGCTGCGGTTATCGTTTAACAGCGAGGGGCACCACTGGACACTGGCTGGGTCAGGTCGACTGTCGTTAAGTTGATCGTCTCGTCCGAGACGTGACCCGACGACGCAGACTACAGAAGTACCGAGTGAAAGCGACAACGACAGTACGTACCGACGCAAACTATCTGCCCTTAACTTATACCTGCGACTTGGTCGCCCGCCCGAACAAGCTTAATCCGTTGTTGACGTCATTCAATAGCCTGGAGTGGCAGACTAATAATGGCATCGCGCTGGATTAGCCGGGTATTAGCGGCAAACGGCAACACCTGCATGATTAGTGAGTGGCGCGCCACACAACTGGACGTACAAGGCCACCAATAATTAAGTATCCATGCACCATTGATCAATTAATCGACTGGTTGTTTTATATCGTAGCGGTCTTCAGAGTCGATAGGCTATAACAGTACTTTGGGAAAAAATTGGTAGAAGGCACCATCGCTGCAACTCCCGTGTCGGTTTGGGCGCAACTTGAAACGCAAATTTTGGCTGGGGATTCCCATCTACAAATTTTCCTTGTATAGCGGCGACCGGATTCCCTCTCTAATAAAGTGATACAAAAAAGTGTCGTGCCAAACGGCATCTCATTCTACACACACGTGAGACGGACGCACAGGCCACGCTACAGTAACATTTGTCGCGATAGCCGCTTATTCAACAGACAGCCCATCTCGAGTCCATCGCCGTTAAATATGACCTCGAGATCACGTCCCACCCTATCTTTCCCTCTTTTCCACCTTCTCGATCCTTTTCTCCTCCTTGTCTCTTTTTATCCACCTGGGGAAGCGCTGTAAGCGCGTTTTAACGCATTTTGACAAAAAAACCCTTTTCCGTACCATTGATATTAATAAGCTTACATTATTTTTAAAATAGCCTAAACCTAACATTTTGTAGACCTAATAATAGTCTTCGTGGTAATGGTGCAGACCCTACAACAGTGCAGCGGGCCGATACACTGCTGTCGCTGGTAAATTTCAGTGCATGACAGTGTCTAACAGTCTAGGCTCGTGATTTCTTTCCAAGCCGACGTACTCGGGTGCAGTGCTGAAAAGATGCCTTCGGCTACGTATATCAGATCTGACGTCAAACTGCACTGGCTGGATGGACGGATACTGGCTTCTGATGCAAATGTCATAGCAACATCCAGCCTGCACGGAGACAAACCGATCGCTGATAGCGACCACGGAATGTCTCAGCCATAGGCGCCGCGACTGAGTCCATACAAAGAGCGATTGGACGATCAACGTCGTCAAAATGCTACAGAGACACAGCGCCCTTCCGCTGACCGCGGTTTGTTTTTCCACACACTGCATAACAATAAAACAGTGCATCTTTCAACATAACAGGCTGAACGGTAGTTCAAGCCCTGTGTCAACGGCGACTTTTCTCATAGGAAAGCCAAAAATTCGACTCCCGACAGAATCAAAACCACTGACCCGATTGAGACTAAATCAACCAGTGGTTGATAATGTCGGCGAGTGGACCCGTCAAGCAAAATTTTATGCAAATCTCTCGAAGGAGGGCTTTCCGGCAAATGGGTGAAATATATGCAAACAAAATTTTATCATGAGAAATGCTCAGTTTAGGCTCAAAATAGACCAAAAAGGAAAGGGGTGGGATAGAGGAAAGGGGCTGAAGAAAGGGAAGCTCCTTCTCACAGTAGTTTTCAAAAGTCGGTCTTAACAACCATTTGTAAGCTTACATGTATGTATGTAACGTGTTTCAGCTCAAACAAAGACGGGAGTGGTGGTGGTCGGGAAAAGTATAAATAATCCGAGTCATCACCGGAATCTGATCACTTCTTTCTTGGGTCCATCCTGTCCTCCGGATAAATTCATCAAATTCCATTCATAATTGTTGAGTCGTTTCAGAAAAAAACAGATAAACGAACAGACCGTGAAACATAACATTCGTCTTCTATGGTGGTAACGGCAAAATGCAGCCATCATGCAGCCATTATACATTGTGACGCCTCGAGTTAGGACTACATCCATTGCGAAAGCGAAAGCTATATTCAAAGCTCGTCTTTTTACCAACCTAATATACCGTACGCATAAACTTTTATGCGGCAATGGACAAATAGCAAAGGTCACGAAAGGTCAACGATAATCCGGGCGCCAGTAGGCCTATCGGCTGAGCGTCTGAGTATGCATACCGAATGGTCTAGCCACGCAAATAATAGTGACGTATAGATCTTTCATCTCTCCGCTATACGGCGAAAATAACAACTAATCGCTGACGACACACGTAGGCCTACCTAATACCTATTGCTGCACACTTTTCTAAATCAGACGTCCGCATGAAACGCGACAAACGAGAGCATAATGTTGCTACAGGGTGCAAAAATGGGAGCTTAAACACAGTGGACTATTTTTTTAGCCGACCGTACGTAAGTAACGGTCGAGCTTATAGTATGGTTGTCGTCCGTCGTCGTCTCTCTGTCACGGATGTATTGTGCTAAACGGTAAGTCGTAAGGGGTCGGCGATGATGCCAACGGATAGGGCGCTGGCGACTTCTATAAAAGGCTGTCAATAGTAACCATGTCTCCATCTGCAGCGGTTTGGCGGCAATTTTCAATGGAGAGTTTCAAGCTATAAGTGGCCATATCCCATATCTCGGAAACGGTGAGAGATAGGGCCATGGTTACTATTAATCACTTATAAGAAGCGGCATACACTCTTTTAGATTACATAAAAATCATTGACCTTGAATGACATTGAAAGTCACTGGCAACCAATACGTTCGGATAGCGATAGCTGGACTTTTGGTAAATGTCTATTACAGCCTAACTTCAAGTAGGCCTACTTTTTCTTGAAGGTCACGGCTGGTCAAACAAGTAGTTCATCGCTACTGCTGCAATCATCGAACAGGAAATATGTACGCTCTATCTAACCTTATTAGCAAGTTTCTAGAAGTACGATCACTATGTTGTTAACTCAAATTGATCATTGTTCTGGACCAAAAGTTGTTACCTTATTTGTCCAAATAGACTAATTCTTCGTTTGCTAATTTTATGAATTAGTATTTTCTGGGAGAATATAGAGTGATTTGTAGCTCAACAATTTTGTAGTTTTCGAATTGAATGATACCCATCATACCCTGATGCTTCGCGACTGAAAGTCGAAATTTAGGCACAGGATATTTGACCGGCAGCCGGTCAAATAAATTATGGGCTTCATGACCGGTTGAATTTTCAGGTCAAATAGCCTATAAACTATTTGACCGGTCAAATTTTGTCACCAGTCAAACGTGCCCGGTGACCGGAAGGGGCGGATATTTGACCGGTCATGACCAGTCAAACGTCCGTCCCTATGAGGACGGACGTTTGACCGTTCACCGCCTTGAACAGCCTTACCCGGTACGTATGAGCACCATGGTTCTCATAGGTAGCGGCTAAGACCGTGTCTCCGCAGGGATGGCAGCAGCCAAGCAACTGACGACCTCAGCCGTAGCATCACGGATCCGCCAGTCGGCCAACTAGCACCTCAAGCTTGGCAAGTAGACCATCACAGATAGCCGGTCGACAAGTTTTCAGCAGTGCTTGCCTGCAAGAACCTCAAATTTACCACCCATATTCTACGCTAATTTTTGGTGTTTATTATTGTCACATAAATTTTTCAAAAACGCTAACCCTAACCCAAACTTTAACCCTAACCCAAACCAGGGTTTTCAATAGACCTGAATTTTCAGGACGTCATGACTTCCAAGCTAAAAAATTTGGACGTTAGTGTACAAAATCAGGAAGTCATGCAGTAAGCCTACAAGAAAAATCAAGCAAAAACTTAATGCAAAACAATACTTACTACATATGCATCACTTACGCTCCACCAACATAGGTCGTGGTTTTACACGCTACAGCCATGCTAAATAGCGCGTCTATGACACGATTTCGTCTGTCTGTCTGTCAATCTGTCTGTCGGTCTGTCTGTCACGGATGTATTGTGGTTAAACGGTGCGAGATAGGGCCTAGGTTGCTACTGATTACTAATAGGAAGTCGCACATTGGCTTTTAAATGACATGAAAATCATTGGCCTTGGATGACATTGGAAAGTCATAACGCACTATAGTATGCCAATCGTGCGGTATTGTGACAAAACGGTAAGTCGTAGAGGGTCGGCGATTGTACTATCGGATAGGGCGCTGGCGACTTCCTATAGGCTGTCAATAGTAACCATGTCTCCATCTGCAGCGGTTTGGCCGCAATTTTTAATGGAAAATTTTAAGCTATAAGTAGCCGTATCTCAGAAACGGTGACATATAACGCCAAGTTACCTATTAATCACTAATAGGAAGTCACATTTTGGCTTTCAAATGACATGAAAATTATTGACCTTGGATGACCTTGAAGGTTAGTAGTGCAACAGAAACTATATAGACTGTAGCGCATCTTCCCTAGCGATAGCTGGGCTTTCTTGTAAAAACAAGCAACATTCAATTTTAGCAGCTTTATGCAAAACGAAAGTTGCAGTTTCTGGAACGGAACTGTTCACAGAATAAGTTAATATGGTTGCCGTGCCATGTCTTCGTGAAATGAAGTATTCAGAAACACAACAGTCAGCGAAAATTATTGAACTAACGAAACATTGGAAAACAGATTCTGTCTTAAATTTCCAGCTTATTATAAACAAATAAACGTAATAAGAAGCAAACTGATTTGGACGTCGTGACGTCCACATCTTAAAATTTGGACGTACGGGCTTAAATTTTTGGGCGTATTTACGCTCAAACGTCCGCTATTGAAAACCCTGACCCAAACCCTAACCCTAACCCTAATCTTAATACTAAGCCCTAAACACTACACCACAATAATCACGCGAACTCTACTCATTAGCGCGTACACTTTATTTAATGTCATTCGCTGAGTGGCGACTGCGATTTTTCACTTTGACTGGTCAGATAGCCTACAGACTATTTGACCGGCTGCCGGTCAAATAGTGACCGCGAACAAAATTTATGCACGGTAATGTAGCGACGTGTTTCGTGTGTGACGGTGTGTGTCTTTAATGGTCACTTAATTATCGCAAATACGCTGCACAATATATCGATGAAAATTTTTGGAAAACAAGTCAGTAGGTCTCTATTTCTATAGTTGATATGTAGTTATGACAAAAAAACTTAGGGACTTCACGAGCGCACATCAAACGTTCTGTGATATTATGCCCGCGGACAAACGTCATAGGCTATCTGGATAATCCCCGGTTTGATTTTAAAACACATCAGAAGCCAGGATAACATGTTTTAATGTCGCACGGTTATATCCGCCAACGCGGATTAGCAGTGAACCGAAGTTACAGAAGCACAAAGTTTCTCCATTCGTATGTAAGCCTAGGCCTACACCGTCAGTCAAAAAAGTTAAACAACATTTTTCCACAACTTCAACAAATGCAGCCGAAAATTGTTAAAACGGTAGCAGTTCAAGCTAAGTGTGATGTAAATACCATGATGTCATCCAGGCACAGAGCAAAGGCGGTCAGCCATGTTCACTGCAGTCCGCTATGAAGGTAGGCCACACGCCCTGTTAGGTCTGACGCTGCACGGAATACTGCCAAAATAATTCTCGGATTCTGGAAATCACTGCCTTCAGGAAAAAAAAATAATAATTGACATCATGCAATTACTTTGTCAGCTACAGAAGCTACAGATGAAGCTTTGGGCCTTCCAATACAGAAGATAGTGGAGGGACAGCGCCCCCCCCCCAGCGCAGCGTTTCTTTAGGCCTATGCGATGTGCTGAGCATGGACAACCGTAACCACAAGTGACGTGAAGCACGTAGGCTTACTGTACATTGACAAAGTACGGAAGACACGCCGACCGGTGACCGGTTTATCCACTTGGAACGCTGTTCTCTGAACTTTCTTAAAGACAGCATGGCGCACGCCCTCTCTGTCTACTTTTGGCGCCATCTCAAACACTTACGTAGGCCTACCGAACTCTACTAGCACACTGAGCGCGTTTGAGGTTTTTACAGTTAACGCGCATATAACTGACGTACTTAACGTCACATCACGGTCGCTATAGTTGACAAGCCGGATGTATCGTAAGCATAGCGTACAGTCGCTTTACAAACCACCGCGATGTAGGCCTATCGCTTGTGTCGGTATTCGGTGCATCACTGGAGCGGGTCTCGTGTTAGGTGCATTCTGCGAGGCGAGGGGAGGCGTGGCAGTTTGTCGGTATTGAACGTATCCCGGCGTGCATTGCAGTACGACGCGCGCGCGCGGCAGAGCTTCACTCTGGTCATCGACCGCCGGCACTCACTCGCCTGCGCCGCGCTTTTCAACCGTCCGTCCGTCCGTCCGTCTGAACAGCGGCACCCTGCCGGGATGGACGGCGTCGACGACGTACACTAAATTAACGCTGCTGCTGAAAATGAAACCGAAAGAACACTGCATTCCAGCTGTCTGTCTGCCTGTCCTTCCGTCGTCGTTGATCGATCTACGACGCTACAAGTGGCGGCGATCAGCAGCCTTGAAGCACGTCGGTTGGCTCCGGTGTGGTACGGGGTGCCGCCGTCGCTGATCTGTTGTGCGCGCGTCCACTGGATACTTGACGAAGAACTGCGACGTAAGTCGGGGTGGTGTGGGAATAGTCTACCCGTTCCCACGCTCAGTGGGTGGTCTGGACGGTCGAGGACATTCCGGCGCAGAGAACACTGCGCGATGCCGTCCATTATGATGAATAGTTTCCGTGGCTGATGGTGTCATTAACTGCAGCTGATTGAACACGGAGCCTCAGTGGGACTGACCTGGGCGGAATCCAGGGAACGCTGTGAGGTTTTGTGAATAGCAGGCCCGGTAAACGGACAGCTAGGTAAACACGCCGAGATGTGACTTACAGTGTATACATGCGAGCACGGTGATTCTCGGAAATGCCCGGAGCCGATGTACGGATTACGGCGTCACCTGTGAGCATTGGAGATTTGGAGTACTTTAGCGTGACGTCATACACCGCGTGATCTGTTTCGACCAATGACAGACGAAGGACGACACTTCTAGGTAAGGTGAGAACACAGTGTTGGTGATGGTGGTCTGCCGTTTTTTTACTGTGCAGCGCGCGTCGATCTCTCGATAGTTTCACTCGAATTCTTTCAAAAGGCCGTGGTTGTACAAACTTGTACCTAGAACAAAAAAGAATTAAAACTATTTGCAAACGTTTTGTGCTTTATTTCGCACGTAGTCGCGTCCAGGACGCTTACTAAATGTTTTCAAATAATTCAGCAGGATTTTGCACGCCTTGGTTACGTTAAAATAAAACACGCGACACTACAACAGAGTGTAACTTTTGCTAAGGCCTAATATAACTGAATCCTAACGTGTAGCAAGCTGGCCAGAAAAAGATTGCGTGAAGTGATCTGTTGCTTCGTACTTCGTAGCCTATGTATGTGCATGCATTTTTATTTCAGTTAACCGATCAAACTAAGTTAGAAGTCATATAGGCCCATCGACGCTTGAGTGGTAAAAGAGCATAACTAGCGTTTTTATAGCCTTGACAAAACGACATTAAACGTTTGTGTAGGCCTATATATTGTGTACTAACCACGAGTAGAACGATCTTATTTGCTCAGGCACTTTTAGTTTTCATAAAAGCAATGCGTTTTGTGATACTTAGGGGCTTACATAAATTATTAGCAAAGTTCTTTTGTAAAATGTGTCGATTTGCTTTTACTGGTGTGCATTGGCTTAAGCTCCGGAGACCTTATTTACTTGTGCATTTTGCCACCTGGAATTATACACGATGTGCTATTTCAAGCAATGTCTTAAACTTTAAAATGTCCACAAATGCATTAGTGCACTTTGTCATCGTATAGGCCCTACGGACAGCTGATGCATAATTTTAAAGGTATGAATATTATGCAGTGCATAAACTTTGAAAGGATATCTACGGTTTCGAACACCACAATCATTTTCGCTTTTTTATTGCTAGCTTGTATACGCGTTTTTCTGCACACGGTGCCGATACTTTTTCTGTTTTATTCATTTGAAAACAGTGATTTATAACCGACTGTGACGTCAGGTGCACCTACAGCCGTGCACTTCGGAGATGAATCTCTTGTGGCTGCAGGCTCGAAACTGGCACTCGAACACCTTAAATGGCTGTTGAAGACAACGAGTTGAGTTGTTTTTTTAAAATTGTAATGAGGTCGTATCTTCGACGTGTGTTCAAGACGATAAACAGTCTGTGCACAATTTGCAGAAATGCTTTGCAACTTCTTATTCAGTGTAATCACGGTTTAACGAACGACTAAAACGCATCTTATAGTTTTTTTTAAAGAACTTACACTTAGTTACCGCTGACATGTTAGCAGCAGCCATTGACTTTACTTACTCACTTATTATTCCCGAGAAATATTTAGGCCTAATGATTGTTATGCACGATTTTTAAATGTTATCAGCAAACTGGCGCTATTTTAGCCAGATTGATTGTAGTTGTAAGCGAAAAATTCGTCTATAGGCTTACATATACATTCTCCATATAGCGTGGTCTGTGCGCTGTGTCTGTCACATTTATGCACACTGCTTAAACGGTTCGACAGATTCGCGTGCCAGTTGGCAGGTACAATTACAATGTGTCAGATGGGGGTTCCTGATCCCTCTACAAAAAGAGAGATTTTGGGGTTAAACCTTCTGGCCAGAACTTGCATTTGACAGGGCGCAGGGCCCCGTTTATGATTCGCCAGTAGCAGCACCGATCACCGATTTCGTCTGTTACGAAATCACTTTCACTCGTGTTATTATTACTGTTATTTCGATGATTCTGTCACAGATGAGTGGTCAAGGCATTGCTGCAGGCTTCAGTGAGGTGCTATGGATGAGAATGCATCAGACTCTGGGTCAGCCGCCGCAGTCACTACTGCTGCTGCAGCTGGGCGCAACACGACGTCATCGACCTCGCCGTTGGTTCAGTCCCAGACTTCATCTCTACTCGTCTTTGCTTTCATCAACTCGGCCACAACTCTCGTCTGTGCCTGCCTGACGGCAGTCTGTGTGCTTAGTGGTCTCGGGCTGGCGGGGTATCGTCGTCGCCGCGAGCACCTGCTCTCTGAGCGTCTGGGCGCAGCCGCTCAGTCGTTCTGTGCCTTCGAACCCGACGTCGAACAACTGCTGCGGCATGTTGCTTCAAATCACACTCTGCAGTTAGGCCGTGGCTAGATGTGAAACACATTTGCAAAATGTTATGATTAACATTTTGTGTTCTAGTGCTTGTGTTCTGATCACGTCTAAAATTTTTCTTCGAATGTTTTGCAGTGGAAATTCAGTAGGTCTTAAGTACCTCCACCAATGAAAAAGAGTGCATATGTTTTGGTTTGTGACTGCTCTCTTTTTATCAGCTGAATTACGCAATGAAATACGAAAGGATCATTATGAACTATTGTGCGGGGTTGGGCTGTAACTACATAGCTGTATACTATCGTATTATTGTGTATTATTGTGGTATCACTACGTTTGACTGAACGAGTTTTTTTGTGACAGGTTCAGCGAGCAGCTGAAACAGCGCGTTGTGGTTCACGGCGTCACAGACTTCGACCTACTCGCTTACAAGTTCCGCGTGGAGAATGGCGTCTACGGTGACGAGCACGGAGGTCCGGCGCACCGTTGCTTCGTGACGCTCAAGAGGCTGGAACACCTGTTTGAAAGCGTCGCGATCCAGCTGCCAGCAGGACGCCGGGCGTGGTGGGGCGGCCGCCGGCATGGTGCAGTCACTCGCGGCGGTGTGTCGTTCGGTGCGGCCGTGTGCCGTGCGGCTGTGATGACGTCTGCCGCCTGGTGTGACGACTATGCGCCGACCGTGCGTGCAGTGGTCAGGTACTTGGGCGGACGCGTCACAGCAGGACAGTTCGACGCTGGACGTCAGACTGACTCGGCGGTGGAACGACGAGTGCTTGCCAGCGTGCCGTACGTACGCTCACTCAGTCTCACTCAGGACAATCAGTTCGTGCTCACAGCGCCGTCGTCGGTCCTTGACCGCCAGCTGAGAGCGCGACTCACGGCCGTCGATGAGCTGTTGACGGGGACCGGCGCCGGCCTGTCGACCCCGGCGGTCACTGACGCTTACCGCACACTGCGGGAGGTCTGCATTGACAGCGGGCTGGTGCGTCGTGCTGACCGCGACCTACCCGAGCGACCTCCGTCCAGCCCCTCTGACCAGGTCCAAATATTACGGCATCTACTGCGCCTGGCGTGCGGCACGACCTCGGCAGCACGACGCACGGAGACAGACCAGCGCTTCATTCAGCTTGTAACTCGACTTCACGACCAACTGATAGCAAGCGTTGATGCTGACGCCGTGCAAGCTGCTGAACGCTGTCGCGACGGTAGGCCCACGTATGTGCACTGTATACTGACTGCTGCACTGTGTCTCAGAAAAAAAAACGTCGCCCTGTTCATTTTTGTGATATATTTGTCAGATTTTATCCGATTTTGCTAATTTTAGCAGAAACATACCTCCGAAAAATTTGAAACAAGCTCATGAACACGGCCCAATTCGTATCTCGTTTTATATGTTTGTAGGCCCCTAGGTCTGTAAAAAACTACCGACCCATCAGAACGCACGCTGCGACGTCGACCGCTTTCCACGAAACGCGTTTTTTTTTCATTAAACCGGAATCACGCAACTTTTTAAAGAGTTTATTTAGATTTTTGACATTTCAGTTTTTATCACAAAATTCGGGAATTACTTTCTTGACTCCAAGGTGTTTAAATTTGTATAAATTTTCTATCAAAATGTGAACTTTGGCGGCGCCTGATCGTATCATGTAGTCTGGTCTGCTGTCATCGGCAAGGCAATAGGTGTGAGAACAGATGGACGACAGTTCAAACAATTGCTTGGATGATATGAACATTACTTGATAGTCGTCTGATGTGACTGTGACTTTCATGTGCGGACTTCTTATTTGACGCTGTAGGCCTACATGCTAAATGCCGTAAAACTGTACCTAGTTTTTGCAAGGTACAGTAAGAACGTGTGAAACAAGTTGTGGTGGGCTGTGCATTTGTCTTTGTTTCAGAATTTCTTAGGTATGTTTCTGCCAAAAAATAGCAAAACTGGATGACATCTGATTAAGTTGTACACAGTATATAGTTGAAAACCGCGGACGATAGCTAAATAGCGAGACACTAAAAACAGTAGGCCCCCTGCATGTATGTCGTGCTGTACGTAGTCGGAATGCAAATCTTTTTCATCAACTGAAATAACTTTTGAACACTGTCGTGTTAGCTACTTTTTTTGAAGAAACGTTTGTGTTAACCAATGTAAAATGTCGACCTTAATGCATATCTTTAGTTGGTTGCTTTTATATCTTTTTAGTTGTTTGAGGTGAGAATCTGTTATTGTACTGTTCGTCTGTTGTATACGTTCAGGAACGCGCGCGATAGCGGAAATACTGACATCATCGTTGTCAAGCGTCGATCCTCACTTCACCAAGACCACCCTGGAACACGTCGAGAGAGAGCTATGTCGACACGTCAGTCGCCTGGTCGCACAGAGCCAAGTGTCGCCTCCCGCCGCGCCGGCACAGCCGCGCCCTATGTCGATCTCGACCGAGCCCGTGACTGGGCCCAGCGGACTGACTGTCATCGGCGTCGAAGAGTCTAGTTCAAGCCCCAGCGGCCAGTATGCCACCGCCGTCTCTCTGTCCTCCGTAGAGGTCGACGACCAGCCTGCTTCCGGCAACGACGTTCAGGAAACTGCCATCTGACATTGTCGCTCGTTGCTCGCGTTTATTTTTCCAAGGACCAGTTTTGTACGAGGTTTGTTCGAGTCAAGTTTGTACAACAAACATGCAGCTTGGTTGATTGTCTTTCCGCCCACCCTTCGTCGGTGGGCTCATCACTGGCGCCTGCATTTTAGGGGTGTCCGCAGTCCGCAAGAAGGTAAGTTACGTACAAAACTCCTCGCCGCAAAAATAACAAGGCCTAGACACATGTTTTAACGAAACTTCTGTTTGCGGAAAATCATATCCGGACATCATGTTTCAATCTTTTTCCGGTTTGCTCTTGTCCGTTTCGCTGGTTTTAACACTAGCCGCGTTTTAGTTAGACCATCTTTTTCATATTATTAACAGTTTGAGACTTCGCCGTTATGACATGGACTAGACGTTACGGCCGCATGCTTGACGGCGGAAGAATGCGTGCTGATATTTTTGGCACGGCTGTAAGCCCAAGTTTGCGCCTGTTGGACGAAGCTGAGTATTTGGAATCGTTTAAACTCTTGAATGTAGTCTTGGAGTAGAGATTTTGCCCCTTTCCCGGCCCATGCAGAGTTTAGAGTCCGCTCAGAAATTCCACGGGCGTCGCTGATGCCGATCTTTGGCACACTCATCAGTGAGCGGCTTCGTCGTCGCTGTCTGCGTTGAACAGCCACGGTTGTCGACGAAGTCTGGAACTACAGGCCTAGCTACAGGGGGCTAATAGCTTAAACTCCTCTATACTTCGATCTGTTGTCGATATGTTGTAGGCCTTCGACTTTTAGCGTTGTCGTACAGCATGTTGCTCACAACAGATCGAGTTTAGTGGAATTTGAGCTGTGTATACGGCGGCATGTAGAGAGGCTGGTGCCGATGCTTCTGTCAAAGTTCGCGCTCGCTGTTGACATGACGCGTTTAATTCACGGCATTTTTGTTGTTTATCTTGTTGTTGTTGTTAATAAACTTTGTGCTATTTTGTGCTTTCCGAACTCGCCCGTTTGCATCGGGTATGAAGCGTTTCACCACGGGACAAAAACCCGCGTAGAAAATACGTATAGTTTGTCCGACGGGGAGCTATTTCGCGCGACCTTCTGTCAGGAGAAGCTTTTTTCTCCGAGCTAGCCGCTTTATCACTGCCATGTGGGGAGATGTTTTAGCTGTGATCAGGGCGAAGTTGCGATAGAAACTTTTAGAACGAATGAATCTTGCTTGTTCTGACATTGAATGCATGCGCAACTAGTCGCGCCACTATTTCAAGTGGACTACCATAATTGTTGCTTCATCTGTATTGGCAGTAGCCGCGTGGCGGCACTAGAGCATATAACTACAGTTCTGTGGTTAGTCGCTTAAAGCTGTCCGAACATGTAAAACCGAACGCTGAAACAAAACAGTGAAACAACTCTGCATTGTTTTGGATTTGTTTCAGAGTTGTTACAGGCATATTTGCAATAATATTTCCAATTATTGTTCTTATCGCCAATAAATACGCAAATGCTAAAATAGTTTTAGTTCGATCGATTAGCAGCACAAGTCACGTTTAATCTAATTGTTTTTATCTCCGCTTCGTTTCCGTTGTGTTTTACATGTGAGGACAGCTTAAGTTACTGCGACCCGTTTCTGTTGTGGTTTTGGTGTGTTCGGTTTTCGCGCCGAATCTTCTGGCAACGCTTTTCGATTTTTTTGCTCATTTTTCAGATATAACACATATCACATCAGCCGAAGCCTGCCATAGCGCCTTCGCTTTCGTTGCGTTAAAAATAAACTCTACATACTTCGGTAAGTTGTGGTCCTGGACTTGTTGAAGAACGAGACTCGTACAACTAACTTTACAACAAGTTGACATTTCAAGATGTGTGCAAGGCTTTTTACCGCTAATTACCGGTATCTTTTCACACAAAGCTAAATCAGCGGTAAACTTGAAAAAAACACAGTCGCATCGTGAAATGTAGCCAGCCTTAAGATACTGAAAGTTGCCACATAACACGCGTGCTCGTAGGCCTGCTCCAAAGATCCGAACGTGTTCGCGTTTAGTATTTTTTTGTGTCCGACGGCTGGGAATGTATTTATTTATGTCGGTTGCTCGGTGCTTATAATAACTCGGTGCTCGTTCTGGAGCGTCGTGGATTTTTCGGTCTCCGACAAACTCGCACGTTTCTATTCAGGACTTTTTCACTTTTTTCGGAAAGCTTTTTTTTCGCTCGATCACTGCCAGTCGCGTTAACTTTCCGCGAGGGTTTTCTGGGTTTACTTAATGCTGGTGTTTGTGTGATATGAAATTGTCTGATCAATTCGTCCAACTTCTGCCACCATCATACCCATAGTTGTATTAAACGTTTGTAAATGTTTTTTTTGAATTTGTCTTTATATACACATTTTAATGTTTTTTTTAACATTTTTTACGTCCTTTTATATTTAATAAACGTTGAGCGGTCCAGTGGCGTAACTTCGTCGTCGGCACCCATGGGGGCAAGATAACGCATGGCGCCCCCTCCCCATGATCTCAGCCGAAATTGAATTTGGCGCATTTTAGTTCTAAAAGATGACATCTAGTGGTGACAATTTTAGCAAATTTTCTCAGTAGTTGACTCAGTATTCAACAATACTTTGCAGCATGGGCGGGCTAGGAATCTGAAGCTGGGAGGATAACGGGGGGGGCAAGGGCCAGGGCACAAGGCACAATTTTTTTTCTGTGTGGGCCAAATGTCGACCTTCACATTTATTTGTGTGCAACAAAAGACGTAACGGGGTCCAGGGGCAGAGCCCCTGGTCAGGGAATCAGGGGGGGGTGAAGCCCCCCTGAAGCTGAAGCACTTTTAGCTTTTGGACATTCAATGAAAGCCACAATTTGATATTTGGAAACGCAAAGAGTCACAGATGTCTGTGTTGTCTTGAAAAAATGTCGTTTAATAAGTCACACCTTTGCATGTGTATGGTTACGAGGGCATTTTATCACCATCAAAATTTCTCCTGGGGGAGTCAGGGGCAAGGGCAAGGGCACAGGGGAGGCAGTTGTCTCTTGTTTTCCCTCTGGCGCCGCCCATGTTCTGCAGCAGAATGCAACTATTTTCTAACTAACTAGGTTACTGCTTTTGCACTTAAAATCGGTAATATTGGACTAATTTATTGCTAAAAATGCTCTATTCACATAAGATGAATAATCTTACTACACATTTGCTATTAATGTACTACACATTAGAAAACACACAGTTTTACACCGCTGCTGGGAATCGGGCCTATTGACGCCATATTGTTTCCGACTTCACCACAGAGGGTGGGCGTGTCATTGTTTACATGTGAATATTTGCTGAATTAGAAACATATTTTTGGAAATATCTCGAAAACGGTGCATCGGAGCTCAAAAATTCCAAAAAATCCCCATTACTAACTCCCTACCTCGAAATTATTTCCTTTAAAAGATGGAGTCAAAAAATTAAATATTCTTTGCTAAAATTAAATATTCTATGGTAGACGTTGGTAGTTGGTACAGCCACTGAATTCAATATTAGAAACAAAATGGCGCCCATGATTGGAAGTAAACAGCTTCGTCGGACGACCTGTCTCTATGGACCACCCATATGAACTCGGTTCCCGGGAGTCGAATGGTCACGTGACCGATGACGTCACGTGACCCCAAAAGATCAAACTCGCGACCCCCATTATCTTTGAGGCGCCATATCTCCATAACGGTGCAAGATAGACGCATGGTGACGATGGACCTTTTATAGTAAAGCGCTGGCGACGAATCAAATGGTCTAGTGACTGACAATGTCTATTGTTTAGTTTAAAAAAAAATAGAAAAGGAGGAAAGGATCACTGCTGCTGTACAATTTGAAATTAAACTGTTTGATTTTTTTCCGGTCTAAACAGCTTACTGATTATATTTATACGGACATATACTGTAAACTATTTGTATGCATTTCACAGACTCCGTGTTTGTATGAACATTATCTTGTTTCTTCAACGCTTACAGCTGAAATTAACCACTAAAATTTTAATTGTTTTAACAACTTTTTTGAATTATGTCGTTAACATTTTGCTTTCTTTGCTTTATTTGTATTAATTTGCGCCCTTTTAACGTTATTTCAAATAACCTAAATTTCCCACGTCGTGTTTGTTCTACGTTGTTAGTTTTATATTGTTAATATTCACCAATTTAGCTTTTTGCTCCACTTTAAATTCTAGATGTGATTTTAATGAACTAAAGTTCGGTTCAGCGCAATAGTTTTCCTTACGTATTACTTGCATGTCGCTGAAAATTACACTTTTGTCGGCATCGTTCATAGTAGTAAATAGCGACACGGGGCAACAAGTTGACAAAAACAATGCATTGCATTACGGTTGCAGGTCGTAGCATGGAAGAGGGGGTAAGCCAGAGCAAGGTGGTTGAGCCCATAGCCTCCCTCATTTTAATCACCATTTGTGGGTCACATTATATTTTTAGTGGGTAATATAAATGACGTAGATGACGGTTTGGTTGTTTATTAGGTCAGACTCAGACGTACTGTATATAGCTTACTACTCTGTGGTCAGCGTGATTATGTCGCGTCTTCAGCGTAGCGTAACCGTCACGCTTCACAACACTGCACTGCCAACGATGTTTTGCTTCATGGACTAAGTGCATTAACTTACTTACTTAGTAAATAAATACATAAATAAATAAGTTAAGCGTGGCGAGCGCAGTCCGTTAAAGGAAACCATTAACGCGTTCTTAAAGCGCCTGCATGACATTGCGTTGATAATCGCTATTTCGCAGACCACGTACGGGTCTTCGATTTGTTCATTTTTTTCTTGAATCGTTATCGCGACTTGAACAATTTTGATTGAAACATATTAAATAATTGCTGACCAAAGCCCAGACTTCACCTACAGTGACCGGTTTGCTTTTACAACGTGCCGTATGGCTATATAACAAGTGAACAAACTGTACAAAGATCTCAACGGATCGAAAGTCTACGACAAGTTTACAACAAATCCAAGTAGTGGAGTTTCGGCTAAAGTCAGACTTTTGTTTTTATAAAACATGCACCAGGGATCTTGAAAATGCTTAAGAAATACTAACTGAACGAAAAAAACCAAAGCAAGTTTTACCAATATTTCGAACTCTAACTGTCTAAAAATGTCGAATATTTTTAAAAAAGTAGAATGTATGCAAAGAGTAGCAGTAATATTAATCAGAATAATTGTGCAACATTAGAAGTTGTTTCAATGCTGCTTTACATATTTTAATGTTATTGCCAAAACAGATAAGATTACACGATTGTTGGAGAAAAGGTTGGCAGGAAATTAACTGAGCAGCAAACCGTTTGTTTAATTTTCAGCCAATCGGCCTAAACCTACTGGGGAGACTGTGATTCTGAACCATTTCGATTGTCGTACACGTTTGTACACGTTTAATTGTACACGTTTGTTAGCGATACAGATTTGTTATTTTGTACGTTAGCCTATAGTAAATTATATTGTTGTTGTTGTTGTTTACGTTGCGTGGGCCACGCAGCAAAAAGTTGTTTTCCTGTTTGTTTGTCTGTTTATTCGTTGGTTTGTTTTAATGTGCTTCTGCAGTGCAGCGTATTCACTTGATTGTCATGTGACACGTTTGGCGATTGCTTTAATCTCGTGGTTGTGACAGCCAATAGAGGTCGGCTGCATTATTACGTTTGAACCAGAACATCACAAGTATATAGCTTTTGTCACAAGTTGTAGTACGCGCACATAATTAATTCCAAATTTTGACAGCGTTTGAGAGAATAAGGTCGTGTTTACACGCAACAACACAAAACATTGTAAAATGCGTTGAGGATGTTTACTGATTTTGTTGCAAGTCAACCACGTGAAAACGTTTTTACTAATGTTTTATTCTACGCGTACAATAACCAGTTACTATCTTCGTGCAGTACTCGACTTTTGTAGAATGTTTTGCCAGATTTTTTGCAAGATTTTGCTAATATTTTAGAGCGTGAAACACGTACGCAAATGTTGTATTTTGCATGCAGTCAAGCGTAGCAGAACAGTAAATTATTCTTGTCATACAGCTTTTGAGAGTATTTGCAATCTCCAAAAATCCTACATTTAGACTGTCATAATCTCGTCTTCTAAATTGTGCACTTTGGTTATTTCGTAGACCTCTTGATAGTGATACTGACAAAAATGTGCGCCTTGAGATTAAATTTTCGATTTCTATTAATTTTCCCAGTAGCCTACATATGCCTAACTTTATTCTCATCGCAGTCTGACTTTTGAGATTTTTTCCACAATTTGTGGACATTAGGCACATTTGTCACACGTAGGCGGCCTATTGTACAAGATTGTGTGCTATAGATTTCACGTTAAACTGTGGAAATGTTGGTGTTTGCTTGTTGGAGCAGAACAAATGATACTACAGCAATGTCATTAACTGTAGTCCGCATATGTAATAAAACGTTGGCGACAAATAAAAAAACGTTCAAAAAGTGTTTTTATTTTTAAAAAAACTTTAAAAATAAGTGTTTTTAACAACTCAAATCGAAGTAGTGGAATTTGGTCTTAAGTCGTTTGTTGATGCGGTTTTTTCAAAGGATAGTGCACAGCAGTACGCATGAGTCATAGTCCTATGGATGCAAATTAAAGCTAAATTGTCGTCGCTATGGCAACGGCGACTTCTAAAGCCTTGCTGCGGTATGCGGAGAATGAAATTCTCAATCCGCCATCAAACCGTAATTTCATCGCAAAATTTTCTTCTGCAAATTTTTCCAATAAAATAAAATAAGTCGTTATTTTACTGATTCTCAACTTCGGTCGTGCACCAAAAGAATATATTCGTTAGCTATGAACGTGAGTCATGCCACACAGATTTCGCTTTCAAGTTAATTACACTTGGCTGTTGAAAATATCGTTCTTATATTCTTACAGTAGCAATTTTTTCACTTTTGCACACAAGAATGAACAACTGTGAGCGAAATTTGCCATCTCGTCTCAAATCAGTTTTACTGACCGTGCGAAATTCACCGTCGTCATCGTAATCATCAGTCATTATCGTCTTTTTGCGCGGGTAAACAACGCATGCGCGATCCCCAGTTCCAGGTATTTGCCAATTCAGTCACTAACACCATGTGTAGAGCCTACTCTTTATAAATTTTTTATCGTTTGCAGCCTACTTTTTCGTCGTGAGATGAGTAAAGCACCGTTACGTAACAACACCGCAAGAAGTATGTCAAGATAAAACGTCAACTTAAAGCCTCAACGTCTGTCCGTCGTGAAGCTCGCTTACACGTAAATATTTTATTGCATAGCGACGTTGACCTTGGCTTGATCTCAGGCAAACATGCACTAGCCTACTTGTTGTGGTGTCTGCAGTTAAGACTCATTTTATTTCGGTACTCTACAGGGTGGGCCAAAATGGCACCATTTATTGTACGCCTTAGAACTTCACCAAATATCAACCAATTTTCAAAATTCTTTCACTGACAGAATTAAGAGACAGTTTTTAAAAGAATACTGTTACTATGGATACCACCACACCTCAAGTGTGTCGCTACATTACCTTGTGAAATGTCAGACGATGCACTCAAGCTGGCGACGCCAGTCGCCACTGACCAGTTGCGTGACCAACGTTGATCGAGTCTGGCATCTGGCCCCCAAACAGCCCGGATTTAAATCCGGTCGATTACGCTGTTTGGGATGCCTTTCAACAGATAGCCTATTAATGTTGATTCACGTCAGTCAACCAGCTAAAGAAAGCCATTGTCACTGAATGGGGCAAAGTGCCGCAGCGTTTGGTCGATCGCGCCATTGGTCAGTGGCGTCGCCGGCTTGGATGCGTCGTCCAGCAGCAAGGCGGACACACTGAACATTTGATGTGAACACTGTGAAATGTGATTTTTTTTGACAATAACTGAGACAACAAACACGTTGTTTCTGTTGGGTTAATTTCTTAAAATGTGTTGTTACATAAGTCGTCTTGTTTGCAATTCTCATTCTTAAGACATTGACATATCACAAGGTAGTGTAGCGACACACTTTACGTGTGGTGGAATCTATAGTAATAGTTGTATTTCGAATTGTCCTTTGATTCTGACAGAGTGAAATAATTTTAAAAATCGGTTATTATTTGGTAAAGTTATAAGACGTACAAAAATGATGCCATTTTTGGCCCACCCTGTAGATAACTTGTCCAGGAAACCGCTTCAGTTGCGTCGAACAAAGCGCAGTAGCAAATGCCCACCGGAAGTTTATCTTTGTACGTTACCCAATATTCGCTTGACGTGTGGCGGCAACGCTGCATAAAGTGTGCCTGATCCCAGAATGCTCGTCTTACAAGTATGTCAACTGCACCACACATCAGTCTGCTATTTCCTGAAATTTGATTATGGCGCTCATTACACTCGCGGTCACGAAGTCTTTCACATCTGACCTTCTAGCGTCCTTGGATCCTTCAACTTTCATTATGTAATCAGTTCATCTGTCGCAGGCGTCTCAGACTCGTCTCGATATCAACGTTATTTTGGCTTTAAACTGCAGTTGATGCTTGAAATCCACGTTCGGCTAGTTTAGTTTCAGATACTCAACCCGTTTGCGATGTTCACTGTCGCGAGAAAGACAAACTAAAGTTCAGATAGTCTCTGAAGAGCTGTGAGCGCTCGGTTGGCAGCGTTTGGCAAAAACCATAGCGTCGACGTTACGCAACTTCCGCTTGGAGGTCGGGGGAAGTTTAAGCACTCCCCGGTGTGAAGCCCGGGCACCAGACGGTTTTATTTTCTACACTGTGAGTCAAAAAAACTGCGTCACGTTTTTTATTGTCCATATCTTCACCAAATGTTAATGAATTTTCGAAATTCTTTTACTGATGCATTCCGTGGACAATAAACAATGAAGTAGTTATTAAATATCTCACCACACTTTATCTGCGTCACTACACTACCGTGTAAAACATAGATTTTTGAAAATCACTAAAAATCGCTGTAATACATATGCAAAGATATTTTTAAAAACAATTTTCACTAATTTTTGCACAAAAATTAAACTATGTTTAGTTTCGGATACGCTTCTGATGTTCGTAAACAAAAACCAACGATATTGTTGCAAATAATATTTTTAATGCAGTGACAATATAATGGTATTGTAATAAAAAAAAGTTCATGCCATTTAGTTAGGGAGACAAGGAAAACCTAGAAAAGCTGAAAAAACCTGTACCAGTTTAAAAATACAGCTTTCCGAAGTTACTTGTGAATTTTTTGAAGATAAATTGTAAAAAGAAAAGATATCTGGCGTGTTGAACGATGCGTTTGTTTCTGACATTTATGCCTTAGTGGGCCTATTAGTTCATCCTTGGTGGCCAGGTTCTATTCAGTACGTGCATGTTTTAGTGTGCCGCTCTCATGTTTTTGGTCGGTGATTGTTTTTTTCTGAATCTTTGTTAGTAAATTGAAAACAACAATCACCGACCAAAAGCATGAGAGCGCCGAGCGACACACCGAAACATGCACGTACTGAAGGAGAACGTGGCCACCAAGGATGAACTAATAGGCCCACTAATGCATAAATGTCAGAAACAAACACATCGTTCAACACGCCAGATATCCAAAGAGACGGATCTGGCACAGTGTAGCATCGTACAGATCATTCACTGCGTTTTTTGTCTGAAGTATCTTTCGTTTACCAACACGCTTGCTGCCTATTATTGTTAGTTTTTCTTACATTTATAATTCACAAGGCTTAATTTTTATCGACACAGTTAAGGTGTGGTGGGATATTTAATAAATGCTTTATTGTCAGTTGTCTGCAGAATGCATCAGTGAAAAAATTTTGAAAATTCGTTAACATTTGGCAAAAATATGGACAATAAAGTGGCACAGTTTTTTTCTGACTCATAGTGTAGTCCATTCTACACCGAAAACATGGCATATTTGGTGACCACAGTTGAGAAATGCTGTAAATGAATAAAACAGCTTTTTATCCTAAAGTTTTAGCATTTCAAATAACTTACTGCTGGCCGGCCCGCAAATAATATTTTTTAATTCTTAATTTTTATCGGCCTAAAACACGTTGTTATGTTTAAGCAAGAAATTTGAGCTAATGCTCACGAGACGCGCAAAAGCCTATAGCAGTTCTGATTCAGTAGTTTAGCTGAAAATCGGTGTGTTCACGCTAAGTTAATATACAAATACCAAATTCTCTAACCGGTATCGTATAACGATAGTAGCGTGGCGCCACCTTGTGAATGATATAGACTTGTGTCGCAGCCCAAAATCGCCAAAAAATCCACAAAACCCCCTATTTTGGCGTTTAAGGTCATTGAATTCGGCGCCAATCGAAAGCCAGTGTACGACTTCCTATTTGTGATTAATAGTAACCTAGGCCCTATCTCGCACCGTTAGTGAGATACAGCGACTTATTGGCCAAAAATCGCAAATTTTGCCCAGCCCCTTCTCATTTAGCGCCCTCGTTCGGTGTGACCCCCTTCGAATTTATGGAAAAGCTTTACGGTTCCTGAAACGAAAGTCTTCCATGCAGCCGACAGCGAAGATTTGGTGATTCTAGCTTGCACCGTTTTTGACTAATCCACCCGTGTGACAGACAGACGGACAGACAGAATTGCGATGGCTAAGACGCGCTGAAAGCAGTAGCTGCTTTCGCGCGTAAAAACCTTTCGCTGACGTCTATTAGGCTACTCATCAGTGAACGGCATCACGGCGGTGACCCTGAAATGAGAGCTGACGTCTAGTCCACACGTCCTCTACCGACAGAACGGAAACTTGACAACAACGACGTAGCGATATTTTGCCGGCTTCTTTTAATGACTTTCTGTCCATTCCTTCTCGAAAGAAAAAGACAAACACAGGCTAATAACGCGAGACTGCGCGATGCGCTTAAGCAGTTCCGGTGCCTGTTTTTGACGCGAACGACCACAGAACTTTGCGTAAACATGTTGCTTCTAACATATTTTCCAGGGTCTGGCGATTAATTATTCCAGGGTACGTCCGAGCACACGCTAACGATGCCGAAATAGCATCTACAGACCTGAAAATACGCGAGTAGGTTTTTTTTTATTTTCCCACAAAAATACTAAACGCTTAGACCGCTTAAGAATAATGAAGCCTGTTTGGAAATGTGAAAAATTGAAAATGGAGCCCGGGTGCGCAGAGCAGGTCAGGGGTCCTTAAGTATGATTTAAAGGGTTTCCAAAACCAGGGGCCTTCAAGGCGTTAAAATATTCAACAAACAGTTATTTTGTTGTTTTAATTTAAACGTGTTTAATATCTACAAAATGTAGGGCAAAGCTGTAAGGAAGGGCCGTTTTTGGACCGACCATTAACCTGTAAACTTAAAGGTCCTGACCTTTGCTACGGTTGTCGTCCGTATGTCTGTCTCTCTGTCTGTAACGGATGTGCTGTGACAAACTGGTAGGACATAGGGGAAAACTTTTTACACGAATAATTAGATGTAGGTGTTAAACTCTGGCATGCAAAATTTCAGCCATCTACTCTACTCCAAGGGAAACGTTTTCAAGTCGGGTGTCGAATGACAGTAGTAGGAAAAATGTGCGTTTTTGAACGGAAAACTGAGCCTATCTCGGAAACGGTGTTAGATATGGCCTAGGTTACTATTAATGACTAATAGGAAGTGGCATACGCCCTTTCAGATGAAATGAAAATCATCGATCTTGGATGACCTTCAAGGTCAGTGACAACCAGTACGGTCGGCACCATCCTAGCGACAAGCTGCTGGGCTTCTTGTCATTGTTCTGAACATGTTTATCTTAAACAGTCTGTTCAACTCTCAACAGCCTGCAGTTGCATGTGCCTGGGAAAGTCTGGTTTGCTATGTAATTCTGGCAATAATATATTTTAAAGATTTTTTTTCATAAAGACAACCTAAAACAACGCTGAATCCTATTGTACAAATTATCTGTCAAAACTTTTAGGCCTACTTGGAGACGTAACACTGAAAAATTAAGTCGTATTGTAGCTTGAGCTTAATATGTTGAAACTAAATATAGCACATGCAACAGCAGCAGCAGCAGCATTGTCAAAATTTATGTAGCATTAGGCCTATGTAACGTTACATTTAAGTTGCTAATTTGTTACCGTCATATTAGCATTCGTGTGTATTTGTTTATGTTCGCACAAAATTTGAGAACATATATCTATTATTACACAAATTTATGTACTTGGACGAAAATTTTAGATGCATTAGTTTATTTGAACAGCTTGTATACAACCAATGCACGCAAAATGTTTGTGAAACTGGTTCTGTAGTGTGCGTGCGCCTTTGGGTTTCGTGGTTATTTAGAGTGCTTTAAAGTTTAATTATAGTAGACCTAAGGTCGCCGTATGATAAGTCTGCGACAGCGATCATTATTCTGTTACAGCCAGACTTTTGCGTAGGCCTGTCTTGATGATTTATTAAAGCCAATGGCACACTTGGCGAGTTTTTTTTTATTTTACCGCCCTTAATACAAAGTACACGTACAATTACAGAAATAAGACAATTCCAAAAAAATAACAATGAAAATAAAAGTGTTTGGCCTTCACAGGCAGAAGCACAAACTCATGATGCGAAGTTGTGTAGTAAACTGCGACGTTAAAACTGAAGTACAATTTCATGCAATAAACTACATGTATTCAACGCCACAATAGATAAAAATGTGCCACTTTTGACTTTTAATATAAGTAGGCTATATTATTTCAGCAAAATGTGAAAGCACCTGTTTATCCGGCAGCCGTGTCAATATTCATACGGCAATCAGATAAATATCCGGTCCTACCCGATTGTTTCGTTAGTATTTCGGCTATTTCCTCAACCAGCTTGATTTGTCGGCCTATAGTATGTCACAGTTCTTCACGTTATCGCTGTCAGCACTGATTTTACAAGAAATTTGAGCAAAGCTCACGAGACGCGCGAAAGCCTATAGCATTTACAGTTCAGTAGTTATAGTTTCAAAAATCACATATCATTTGGACTCGGCCCATCGGGACCATAATACACATCGGCCGTAGGCGCGTGTGGCGTCAACGGCGTGGCGTCACCTTGTGAATTATATAGACTCTTACAGGTGAAAATGGCCAAAAATCCATAAACCCCCTATTTTGGCGTTCAAGGTCATCCAAGGTCATTGAATTCGGCGCCAATCGAAAGCCAGTATACGATTTGCTGTTAGTGATTAATAGTAACCTAGGCCTTATCTCGCACCGTTACTGAGATACAGCGAGTTATTGGCCGAAAATCGCAAATTTTGACCACCTCCTCTCATTGAGGGCTCTCGTTCGGGGTGACCCCCTTCGAATTTATGGAAAAGCTTTACGGTTCCTGAAACTAGAGTCTTCCGGGCAGCCGACGGTAAAAATTTGGTGATCCTAGCTTGGACCG
>Ga0209367_1001887_pt1 | contig 26832 bp, 4 predicted proteins | sample WorMetLIZISLAND2_FD_187412 | JGI IMG/M metagenome (GOLD analysis project Ga0209367, IMG submission 187412) | Marine gutless worms symbiont microbial communities from Max Planck institute for Marine Microbiology, Germany - Olavius geniculatus... ... | reverse complement strand
TTGAACCTACGTGATGGCTTTGATTTTCTGTTCTTTTCCGACGGCTCCACATTGTTAGATTCTGAATTGGACAGTCTCATTTTATATTTAGCATCTAGCCGTACTTTGTAGTTTATTTGCTGCTCACTTTGTGTTGCTTTTTGCGTTTTTATTGTCGTTCCTTTTCTTTTTTTTCTTTTTTTCTGTACCTCGTGTACGATTAAATAATAAATATATAGGCCTACCAATTACAACCCGCCCGCCCTCCTAATTAGCATGCTAATTACCATAGCTCGTCGAGCTAGCTGGATGAATGCTAGCAAACATCGAGCAGACGTCGAACAAACGTCGAGCAATTAGCACGTGTATTTCGAATACATTTGCTCGACGTTTGCTCGGTGTTTGCTTGATCGTGTAAACGGGGTATTACACTCCGTTTACACGATGAAGCAAACGTGAAGCAAACATCAAGCAAACGTATTCAATATACACGTGCATGAAGTGTGCTCTAAGTTTGCTACATGTCTGTTTCATGTAGGCGCCTATGTTTCATGCATGTTTCATTTCATCGTGTAAACGGCGTATTACTGGTGCAAGAAACCAGACGTATGGGCCCATCGCGCTTATGTTGTCAGAAAAAAAATTGATATAAAATATTTTTGATAAATGATATACATAAAAAATACTTTACTGATCAATATAAGGGCTTGAAAAAATTATAGAATTTCTTTGTCGACTAATGGCACATTCCTTACATAAAGCGTGCTAAGTTTTTACCTGAGCTTTTTAATACAACTATTATTAATAATGGACTTGAAAATATAGACCTAACAGTTTGTTACTATTGTTAATGTTAATGTAATACGCTGAATGCTTTACTATTATCCCGCCTATAGGGTCGTTTCTCATGGATGCTGAAGGGTAGGCTTATTATGATATCTGTATAAACGTTCGGTGCTGAGAAAAAAAACGACAACGAAAAAGTTATTAACAAAATGACAAGCGTGGGTTTAAGCTTGTCATAGCTTAATCACATCGTAACGAATTTTGTCAAAAAGAAAACCATCGGAATAAAAACGGATTTCGTTTTGATGAGGCATCCTTGTGACGGGCTGTCATTCGAGCAAGATGGATATTGTCCGTGTCGTCCGGAGCATGACCCGTCACAATGGCGTCACAAGCTCCTGTGATCACAGGGGTGATCAAGACATTACTGCGCATTTTTCCAGTAGTACTTGAAAAGTGAGTTTCTTTAATGGTTATAAAACTTAAACGGTGAATACAACTTAGAATTGCAAAGGACTTAGGGCCCATACGGTTTCGGTTTCCATTGGATCGCCACCGACGCAATGTATTAGACTTAATAGTATGCAGGATAAAGAAGCATTAATATCAGTGCTCTATTTGCACTGTTTCATGACACTGTCTTCAACTGTTAGCATCAGTAGCCTGGGGATCAGGTTGTTATCGCAATCTCTGCTGGAACGCTAAATATTATTGACTGCCATGATATGACGTTCGTAGAGCAGGCATTTTGCTGGACTATGTCAGAAGCTCGCGTTACAATCACGATGATGTCGACACAGCACTCTGCGTGTCACGACAACAGCCTAACATAGTTTGAACGATTTCGCCATGCCATAGGCCAGCACGGTCATAACTATGTCATCTGTTGACCATGTCATGTGATGGTACAACCATGTTATATGTAGACCAAGTCATGTTTTTATCAAGTCATATGTCATGAATATTGCGCAGTGCTAGCAAAAATGACAACACAAGTCCGTTGTTATTTTTCCTAGCGTATTATTTTCACGATCATATCATGACATCGTGTTTTAATTAACCATGTCATGTCATCATAATGTAATGCCTGACCATGTCATATTTTGACTATGTCACGCCAAGTTATGGGTCATAATATATAGTTATAACTATGTCACATGTTGATTACGTCATGTTTTGACCATGTCGTGTAATGGCTTTATAGCACTTGCGTGACACGACCAGGCCGTAATGTCCTAGTCATGCTAGCTATATCGTCACTAAACCTATGCTATCTTATGTCATGTCTTAACCACGTTAGGTTTTCTCAATTATATCCCCTCATGACAATTATGATTGTGTAACTCCACGACTACGTCACATGTTACGATTAGGGGCCTATGCCTATGTCACATCTTGACCATATCATGTATTGGCTTTACAGCACTCTGCGTGTCGTGACCGATGCTAATGCGTTCTGCCGTGCTGCGGTCAGTCAGACGGTCACTAATGCACGACGTCTGAGTCTAAGCTGAGTCTCCTATCAGTAAGTAAGTAAGTAAACTTGTACAGCGCACTCCGTTATATTCGATAGTCTCGTATATGTCGTCTTCTGGGCCCGATTATACGAATACTAGCACGACTTGCGACTTACACTGTATAAGTTAACACGACTTATAAGTATTACAGTTTTGTTACATTAAGTATACATAAGGTGATATTGTACAATAAGTTTGAGCGTATGAATCTTACGGGGTCGACAGACACTAAAACATCAATTTCACGTTCAGGTCCTCAGTACGTTCAGTATGCCAGTTGTCGGGATGGTTGGGTTTCGAGTTCAACGTTGAAGTATTTTGACAAAACCCTTACCCAGCTGTCATCCGGAAAGATAATCAGCTGCAGTATATTTTTATATCAAGTTCTGCATTGGGTAAACAGACAAAAATTAATAATTCATAATCAAATAATGTGCACATTACACCGACTGAAAAACTATAAACCTTGACCACTGAGCTTCGTGTTTTCTTTGCACTAATAACAAACATACGGCAGCCGTGGACTTTTTTCTGAAAGAATATGAAAAAATGGTTTTGACCGCTGATCCGACATGTCAGTTTCTTACAGCGCAACAGTACTAGCGTATCACTCTGAGTACGTTAATTGCGCCGTTGGCTGGAACAGTGGTCTGTTCTTTCGTGCCTGTTAGCTACTCGCGGCTTCTGCCGACCGATCTTGCTAAATTTTTGTTCGGCCATGGAGTATAAAACGTCGTCATTCGTTTACCGCTTAAACGGGTATTGAACGTCTGGTGCCGAAATAGGCCTACTACAAACGTTTCCTCAGATTTTGCTTGTTTTTACTTTTCTGATGTATTTTAACAACATAGCAATAGTTTAGCATTATTCGATATATGGCAGCAATATAATACGACGCAATACTATTTGGCGATTTCTCCACGGTGCGCGCTATATTTGAGCGCAATCGGGCCCGAGTACAATAGGTTGAACAATGTGTTTCAGAATTATTAGAATACTTTGCTGGCAGTTTTTACAACTATTTTTTGGTCCGCAACTTTGCAGAACGAGACCATGTGCGGGGACGATCTAGGAGGCGGTAGAAAATGCAAAGCATTTTCTGCCGTAAGGAAATAACAATTATCACAACCGTAACGATAACTCGAAACTTAAACCTAAGTTTCTAACCTTAAACCGGACTTTATTGTTGGACAACAGATCTGCTGATGAGCCTTGCAATCCGCCCATCCCCGCACATTGTATCTATCATTATTTATTCATGTGTATTGTTAGAATATTACCAGTTTAAAGGGGAGTATTTTTAAGGGTTGGTGGCGTGGCGTAGCGGCAACGCGTTGGGTCCGATCAACAAAGTTTCTCTGTGCCAGGCCCGGCTAGTACTTAGATGGGTGACTGTCTGGTCGCGGACCGGTAAACCATCACGGTATTTAACCAGCCGCCTAAGTCAACTCAGCTTTCTATCCCTCCGGGGTAAATGAATCGAGTAGTACCGATTTATCTGGCTAGGGTCGAGGAGGGGCGCGTTTACCTGTGTCGGGTGGCAAGCAACGCTCTGTGATCCCATGCGGAAGGTGACGCTCCGTACTTCTGAGTGGGGTTTCCCACAAAGAGCTATACACCACTTTCTACAGTGCGACTGGTGTAGGTCTACGGTACCTTGAAAAGCTGAAGCATGTTGGCGACCATGACGGACACGACACTGGCCGATGCTCCGATGACGCCGGCAATGGGTTGCAGCTGCTGCTGTTGTCGAGGCTGAGACGCGTCGTGCATGGGCGGCTTACCGTCAGCACACACTGGCTGAACCTCACTGCTCAGAGAACTCATGTATGGCCGGATGAACTCCAAAGACTGTTCCAGAGCGTAGACGTATGTACTATTAATAGTAGTAGTAATGTAGTAATAGTAAGTAAATAAGTAAGTAAGTAACAGAGACGACTGTAACAACTGACGTCACTGCATGGGCACTGTACAGTCACAAACTAGTAGTAGTATTAAAGTAATACTACTAGTAGTTTGTGACTAGGCCTACTAGTACAGTAACTGTACTACTACTAGTAGTAGTAGTAAACTGTTCCAGGGCGTAGGTGTCCCTGAGACAGGTGTCTAGTATATGACAGCCAAGGCTGATGCCAGGCAGTAGTGTCGGGTCGGCGTTGATTTGGTCGATGGCATACAGCATCGCCTCCGCACGTTGGATGCCCTTCTCGCCTTTGATCGTTCCACAGATCTGCAAACCAGTCCTCACAATAATGCACAATGTGATTTATGATTGGCACCAAAAATAACTAGCAGGCAAGCTGTCTGCCATTTAGTCTAACACGTAAACTAAAACAACAAACTAAAACAAAATATCTTTTAGTAGGGCTAGTGTGTTTTTATTAGTTTTTAGTATGGGCACTGCCTGGTTGTCCAGCCTCACTGTTTTATGTTACCTGTGTATTGGTACTTGTGTGTTTCAAGGCAAATTACAATACATACATACAACTAAAACTGTTTCCACGGAGGTAAAATTAGAAAAAAACGAAACAAGCAGTGTTATGAAAAAACTTTAAAGAAATCAAAACTTAAAAAAACAGTAGCCTAAGGTCAAAATGAAAAAATACAGAGAATCGAAACAAGAAAAAAACTGATAGAAAAAACCGCCAGCAAGAAAAATCGTTAGCAGTCGAGTCAGATTAGAGGGCGTATGAATGACATGCCAAGACTTTCTGCTTTTTGCGTGATAATGTTTTTTTCTGTCCAACAAGTCTATACGACTAATCGTAGTAGTGAAGTTCTGAGTCTTATCGGACAACTAAGCTCGAGACGCAGCATGTAAACATGCTGCCTCATTCTGGTTTTATGGGCTGGGATAGCTTAGCTATTCCGCCTCTAGTCACTATAAGCCACGGGCTAGATTTGTTTGTCTGTTGTCTAAAAAGTAAGTAATCAAAACAGTGCAACAACGACAATACAGTGAAGCAAAAATTCGCAGTCCAGCGCCAACAAATTTCGATGCACTTTGCAGCAAAAAGGTTAACACAATTTGCGGTACAAACGCACACACAAACAATTTTATTCATCAAAAACACACTTGCAACAGCAGAAAAAAACCGAAGTTTACGTGTCTGGGTATAGGTCCAACGCTAAGCCACCATCTTTAATCGCTCTGAAAAAAAGACGTCAAACAGGGTTTGACGTTGAATTTCTTTCCCGCTGTCTACGCCACTTGTGGTAGACGCCTCTGCAGAATCAGCCTAGAAACTTTATGACCACGTCGATATGCTGTATAAATACTAAAATATTAATGTGAGCCCGATCAACTGACGAGTGGGCCTATAAACCAACATTCAGTCCAGCACAGAGAATAATTATCATTAATAATTAACGAAAAACTAAATAAAAGCTATGAGCATAACAATTCGAAGAAAAAAAAGTCAGACAACAGTATATGGCGAAAATGAGTTTTAGGCGACATCAACGAAAACATCAGCAATGACGGTTATTGCAGCCGACGATACTGTAGCGCGGTCTGTCCATTTTCGTCCGTCTGTCTGTCTGTCTGTCACACTAAACAAAATAATATAAAATGAAAAAAATGCTTAAAGAATAACGTATTAAAAAGAAATTAAATAGGAGTCAGAACCCATGTCAAAATTTTGCAGTCGAACTCTTATAGATAGTAGAAATAATACTGCTGACAAACTGTGCAACAGTAGGCCTATCATCAACAACCCAACCATATACTTTGGTCTTTGCAAATGCACATTTTCGGGAGTCGTGAATAGCAGTTCGTTGACTTTAAGTTACAAAAAAATTGTAAGCATTTAGATTTTGTGTTACTATTTTTCTAGTAAATTTTGTAACTTTTATTTTAATTTTTTTCAACAGTTGTCAATGGTCAGTGTTTATGCGCAACTAATACCCCGTTTACATGAGGAAGCTGGCTCTGCATAAAAATGACAGTAAATCACATTGTGATTCAGATTTTTTTCTCACTAGATTTCCTTGTGGTCTATGCTTATTGCTAAACATGCAGTATGCATAAACGGTAAGATTTCCCAACGGTTCGTAAATGTTTGAATGTAAAATTAAACGGCTACAACACGTCCCAACAGCGTCACCTCTGCAGGTGTCCGGACACTGGAGAAATCCGTCAATGCATATCAACCGCAGAATCTGGCAGATATCATAGAAACAAACTCGGAAATGGTATTTTAGCGCAATTGCTCATTTTTTAGCATTTTAATTCCAAAACCTTATCAGTTTATTTTGTTACAACTTTTGCAGTTGCGGTGGTTTTTCTGATTGACTAAAAAGTTCGAAATTAACCGATTAAGAAAAAATTATTTAAAAAAAAATAATCGATTAAACATTACTCAGTACAAACCCTAAAATTGATAACTTTATAGTAGTTTATTTTATTCAAGCATCAGCCCATCGGGGTGATTAAGCAAATTGACCCAATGTAAGACAACACAAGGCCAGTTAACTTACAAGGTGAGTTACTAGGCCTGTATACTTCAGACGCACCTGGTCGCCGACGCCTATCTCGTGGAAAGGAAAGAGGCCTCCTATCATGATATCACCACGCATGATGATCGCCTTTCCACTGGCGCTGGCCGACCCGACACTGTTCGAACTGGCCAGACCGGAAACAGAAAAAGCCGACATGATGACGACGTCACCCTGACGACCCGCGCATGCGCAGAGCACCAGGATCAGATTAACGATCGTCGACATTTTTGTTCCTTCTCGTTCAGTCTAAATCTAAAACGCTGGGTGCAATGTCTTTGGCTGCGACGACCTTAGTAAACCAAAGTAAATCAGTGACTGCTGTTGAAAACTGTTTTCGCAAATATCCACCCGCATTAACTTATGTATCAGTCTCGTTCGCTATTAACGCAAAACTTCGTGAATCTAAACGTACTGTTCGTACATCGCTTTCTATGACGTGCAGTAAAATACTGCAACTTTACTGCATCTGAAGCCCAACCCAGCGTTGCCGTCTTCCATGAGTTCGTCTCTATAGTGTACTGAACGGTCAAATCTAGCTGTTCAGTTCAGATCATTTAGGCCTAATTTCTGTCGCCCAGTACACGCCCTTATAGATGCGACAGCCCAAAGTCAGACGGTGCTGGACGCGTTATGTTTCTTTGTCGTCTGTCCGTCTCTAGTGGCTTCCGTACGTTTTCGGCGCGTGTAACGCTGGGTTCCAAACTTCCGGACTCTACGAGCAGACCTCAATATAAAGTGGTAACAAAAAGTAAAGCGAACTTCGACTGCGCGTTTATAACAATAATGCTGCTCGACGGTTTGTGAGAGTCGATGTCTTTCTCTGTCGTACGTCGAAACTTTAGCAGTTTAGCCGCACAGAAGAAATCGTACCATATCTTCTTTTTCGTATAGAGCGGCGAGTCGAACGAAATAAGACGACGGAGCGTTGTGGTGAAAAATGTTGGCGACAGCAGCAGCGAGCGACCGATCTTAAGTAACCGTTTCGTCTAACGCATTGCTACGCCTCATCCGTCATCATCAGCAGAAGCATCAGCATCGGCAGCATTAGTAGCCAACTGTCAACGGCATATACGTGAGCGCGGGCACTATCACTAGTAGTCACGTACGGCAATGCTGGTTCCAATACATAAACGACCTGCGAGCTACTGCGTCTGCTGCTGCTGCTGCAAGCGTCGATCCCACAGGGGCAATCGGAGCATGCAGTCGCCGTCCCCAATAAAAATTTTGGAGCACAAGCATTAGCAACATCTTCAGTGTTTTAGACAAGATGTTGATATACATTAGGGGGCCTACAGTCTTTTCAACTAAATAGCTATAGCCTCCTAGATGTCGTGGAGAGCTACATTTTTATTCAAGCAGTTTTAAATGTTTGGAATGTCTTGCCTCATAGCGTTGATTTTGATTCGTTAAACAAAGTGCTCAGAGCATTTTAAATGTTAATCTAAATGAGCACCTTATGTGTTTTAGATGTTAGTTATTAGCAATTCTGTAGCCTACGCAAATTGCGTTCTTAAGTTGGTGACGCATTGACTATTTTCTGGCGCCTGTTTCCGGCGCCTGTTTTTGGCGCCAAAAAACAGGCGCCAGTAATAGGGTGTTTACACGATCCAGCAAACGTCCAGCAAACTTCCAGCAAACATTTAGCATTACGGTGGCTGAAAGTTTGCTGGACGTTTGCTGGATCGTGTAAACACCTCATAACTGTTGTCTGGTGCCAGAAACCACAATACACTTAGCCAGCGAATGATACCGGCAAAAAAGTAAAATGGCTTCCGATTTTGAGAGTTTTGAGATTAACGACATTATAACCGGTGATTTAGCATTCAGGTTGCTGAAAAAAATCCAAAAGAAAAAGCAACGTAAACAAAGCTGGTGGCTGAAATTAAACATGCTCTATCAGGCGCCGGACTCTGGCACCAGAAAAATCTGGCACTAGAAAAGTTTGACAGACTGACCAGTTTCTGGTACTAGTTACCAAAAAACAGGCGCTGAAACTGGCCAGTGTGTCGTCACTATTACTTAAGTTTGTTATGTACTCTTTCGTAGAAGGTTTATGCTTGGTTCTTCCTGTCAGTGTAATGCGGCTGCTGCTGGCTTGCGCTCTCAAGAAGACATAATTTCTGTCCTTTGCAAAACGGTCACCTACAACCCCAACCCGCCGCTAGTAACTCCAGCATTTATGTTTCCGCTCGTATAGGCTATCGCCAGTCGCCACTCGCTTTGCAATTACGTTTTTGGAAGAAAGCCAGTAAATATTTCCCCGTGCAACATTATACAAACTGGCCCAAACAAAGTGAACCACAAAATTTTCTGTCATACGGTAGTCAAATATTAATCGGTTTTTTTCGACTGCCATATGGCGGTAAATGTGCGGCAAACAGTTAAATTTTATCTGTATCTCTACAGACTACTTTGAAATATATCAATATTTTAGCTCTTGCCCAGTAACAGGGTGTCTACACGATCGAGCACACGTCGAGCAGACGTCGAGCTGGCTCATCCAAGCCTACTGGAACCCAACCCCCGGGCTCAAATGAAGGCCTAGGCTTAGGCTCTTAGCCCACAGCCGATCACGTGTTATATAGGCCTTTCAATTACAACCGGCCCGCTCTCCTAATTAGCATGCTAATTATCATAGAACGTCGAGATAGCTGCTCGATGTTTGCTCGATCGTATAAACGCCCCATAATACAAGGAATTTGAGCTAAGGCTCACGAGACGCGAGAAAGCCTATAGCAGTTTCTGTTCGCAAACTGTCAGTCTATCTCTAGCTATTTTCACGAAAGACTGGCCAACAACGGTAAAATAACGACTTTTACGGGGATACCCCTCTTTGATGCCCTCGTGCGCAGGTTTCCTTTAACCTAGAAAATTATTTAGCGCCCTCGTTCGGGGGTGACCTTCATCGAATTTATGGAAAAGCTTTACGGTTCCTTAAACTAGAGTCTTCCGGGCAGCCGACGGTGAAAATTTGGCAATTCTAGCTTGCACCGTTTTTGACCGATCCACCCGTGTGACGGACGGACGGACGGACGGATGGACAGACAGCAGACAGAATTGCGATGGCTAAGACGCGCTGAAAGTAGCTGCTTTCGCGCGTAAAAACGCTCTATGCATTGCAACCCATGAAGTAAAACCGTTGCGACACCAGGCAATATCCCAGCTAACTTTCAGTATTCCAAGCTGTGCAAAATTTGAAGTTATATCTAAAGATGTAACGGCAGTTTAACAGATGAATGATTTATGTTATGACATGCCCTTAAACAGGTTACTGCTGGCACTGTCATTGCCAATAATTAGCAGTAGCTACGCTATGAAAAGATATCGAATACACGTAGCGAACGCACAACGGATAATTCTACCTACAGTAGTAGTAACATTATCACTAATAACAAACCACTATAAATAAAAACCGGAAGGAGACAAAGTATCGAAAAATATTGTAAATGACTGAAACAAAATAAACAAAAAAGCCCAGCTGTCGCTAGGGAAGACGCGCCTTTACAGTTCCTGTTGCAGTACTGACCTTTACGGTCATCCAAGGTCGATGATTTCCATTTCATCTGAAAGGGCTTATGCCACTTCCTGTTAATGATTTATAGCAACCTTGGTCCTACCTCTCACCGTTTCCGAGATACGGCCATTGATAGCTTAAAATTTCCATTGAAAATTGCGGTCAAACAGCTGCAGACGGAACCATGGTTACTATTAACAGCCTATAGGAAGTCACCAACGCCTTATCCGACGGTGACATCGCCGATCCCCTAAGACTTACCGTTTAGCCACAATACCGCACAATTGGCATACCATACATAGTGCGTTATGACCTTTCAAGGTCATCCAAGGTCAATGATTTTCAAGTTATTTAAAAGCCAACATGGGACTTTCCATTAAAATTAATAGTAACCTGGGCCCTATCTTGCACTATTTAGCCACAATACATCCATGACAGACGAATAGTCGGATGACACATCGCGCCAAAGACGCCTACAGCCCAGCTGTACAGCGCTTTAAAAAGTGAGCAAGTTTTTCGTAGGCTATCACTTTAGCGTAGTTTTATTTCTGTCATTTTAATTTTCGACCGTCTTTTTTGCACTCATGAAATTTTGCATGATTTGGAAGAATGGTTTACAATATTCTTAGAAGAAGAAATACAGGTTCTATAGTAGTTTAAAAATCGCTTGAATCAGTCCGAAAGGTGCCAGAAGTTTGTGATAAATCGTAAATGGTAAGTAGTACGGGCCGAGTTGCGATGGCTAGAGACCGACACTAAAATCTGTACTCAGTTCAGTTGACTCAGTTTGAAGTGCCCCCAAGTGAGATGAGTTCTCACGCAGCGGACCTTACTTTGTTACTCAAATCCCCATTGAAGCAAATTTTATTGCATGACACAAAATTGAGACTTGAGTTTAGTAGGCCTACAGTGGCTTTTATAATGAATTACTTATCTGTTAAGCTTATGCGGTTTATGCACACGTTAGCTCATTCACAATAGCAAAAAATCGCAAGAGTTTACTCATATCGGCGAAATGAGTAAACTCAACAGAGTTGAGTGGCGTTCATAGAATCAGCGTTAAATCTGTCCGCGGCCTGTTGCTGACAATGCCGGCCGGCAAGAATCGGCGAGGAGTGTACGTAGGTCAGTTGATCGTTGAGCAAGCGAACCAATGATTTAAAGAACGACACTCAATATGCTGCATGTGCTCGGTTTCTCGGATTGACGTTATGGCTCAACCTCCACTTGCTTTGATTTGTTGCGCATTTGCTGGGTTGGTGTCAGCTGGCGCAACGGTGACGCGTTGTGTCCGATAAACGAAGTTGCTAGGTTAACTCAGCCTTTTATCCCTTTGGATAGTTGAATCGAGTACCGGCCAATCTAGCTAGGGTTACGGCGGAGCGCGATCACTAGTGTCTGGTGTCATATAACACTATGTGCTCCCATACGGCAGGTGACGCTTTATAGCTACGTGATGGGTTTCCTATTAAGAGCTATACAGTGCCCACAACTAATCTACAACATTCTAACATAATATGATGTTGTATGCAACTTTTTGTACGACTTGCCGTCCAACAAGTCCACAACAAATGGAAGTAGTAGAGCTTAGGCCTGACTGGCCGTACACCAAAAGACCCGGAGACTGGTCGGTCACGTATTGGACTCGCAGTGGACAGACCACCGACGTCGATCTGAAAAGCTTGACAGTCCAGTTTTTTCTACTATTTTTGGATGCGGATGCGGACAACTTTAGTAACAGAACAGTTGTAAAACACCGCCGACGTCGATCAACATAACCGGAGAAGTTGAGTGCATGGTTTCTATTGCTCCTTGGACGGTGGGACATCTTGGGTGGCCGAGAACGTTGAGAAGGATCACCGAAAAGCGTGTTTTTTCTACCATTGCTTGAGTAAGGACAACTATGGTACTGGAACAGTTATAAAAAAAACCGTTTACGTTAATTAACGTAACCGATGGTTTCTGTCGCTCCTTGGGTGGTGGGACATCCTGGGTGGCTCAAAACGTACCGAAACAAATCAAAGCAAGTGACCAAGTGAGCAAGTGACTACCGACATCGATCAAAAAGCCGGACAGTTTGGTTTTTTTCTACCATTTCTTGGGTGCGGATAACCTTAGGTGGTAAAACAGTTGTGAAGAACCGCCGACGTCGATCAACGTAACCAAATAAATTGGGACGGGGTGATTATGTTGTTCCTTGGGTGGTGAAACATCGTGGGTGGCCCAAGTCGTTGAGGAAGACCACCGACGTCGAACAGCATTCAACAACGCTGCGTTACAATTACCACAGTGCACTAGTGCACGGTCAATCGGTCTGTGCGGTCTTCGTCTCGTGCGTTCAGTTCGTCCCGGTAATTAGCCGACATCACCAAACCTAACTGTCTTGCCTCCATCGACACAATTCAATTCACAATTCGTGCACTTCTATTCAACCAGTGGCGTAGCCAAAAATTGTAACTGGGAGGGGCCTCGTCTCTCTTCCCATTTTCTCCTTTTTTTCATTTCGTCTTTCCCCTTTTTTTCTTTTCCTTTTATCCTTTTTCCTTTTCCTTATCCTTCCCCTTTTCTCTCCGCTTTTTTCCTTAAAAGTAAGACTCTCAAAAATCGCGCTAGTAGGTCTGGGGTAGCGCTGTGGGCTCCCCCAGCGGGATCTGAGGCGAAGCTCCAGCCGAAATCGAATTTTGTGCATTAATTTTTATTTTCAAAAGATGAGATCTGGTGGCAACAATTTTAATTATTTTAATTTTAATTATTTTAACGAGAATATATTGACCAAATTGGCAAATTCAGTGCAGCTTAAACGTATGCATTTTGTTTTGTCTGGAGGATTGGGGGCCCTTGTCTACTGCACTGCATTCAACAAGATATGGTACTACGTCAACGTCACTTTTGTGTGTCGGGTTTCGATCGCCGATCACGACAGCGACGGTGATTCTCTAAGAACCGCTAGAGATGCCATTCATTGTTCACCGACATCTAATGACAAAAGAAGACCGATACCCGCATAGGCACCCAACACCGGTTTGATAACCGGCCGTCAATAACAGCGTATAATTACGCTACACCATGCTGGAACGTCACCGCCCGCCCGCTGAGAAACCCACATTCCACGTGTGCAAGAAAAGCGTTGCAGAAACAAATAAAACACGGTTATAACGTAAAATGTGTCAAAAATTTTTCTAAAAAAACGTTTAAAAACGTTGATAAAAAACGTTAGTCCTAATTTGTTCAACTTTTTGCCTCAAACTTAAATTACTTAATGCGGTAAGTTCAGTATGGCTAAAACTACAAAAGAAAAAAAAATACTCAATTTCAATTTAACCGTGTGGTCATAAGACCGAATATTACCAGTTTAGGCTAAGTAAGTAAACTACCACCACTTTAGCGTATTAATTCGTTTCACTAGCTTTAAAAATGATCCTTGACGTTCGTGGTGGAATTTTCAAATTTTAATAAACATTATTTTAAAATAAAAACGTTAAAAAATAAAAAAAAACGTTAGGAACGTTTTTATACATCACCACATTCTGTCCCACTATCGACTAAACAGCTGCCAATCAAATTTTTCACTAGAAGAACAAACACGACGCAGCATATTTGCGCACGGTGCGCAGAATTTAGCAAGAAAGGTTCAAACGTGATAAATTACAGTAAAAAATTGTTGAAATTCTACAGCCGAACATTTAAATTTCGCAATTTTACCGCAGTAATATATATGGTGGGCCAAAAAAATTTGATGCAAAAACTGCCAGATAGTACAGTTACTTTGGACGATAGTTGAGGCAATAAACAAATTGTTTGGTTGATAATTTTCAGCACGTGTTGTTACAGATATCGCCTTGTTTTTAATTGTTTCTTTAAAGACACTGATATTTTACTAGATAGTGTAAAGACACACTTGAGGTATAATGGGATCTTTCGTAACAGTGTCACTACAAATTTTTTCTCGATTCAGACAATGAAATTTTTTTTTAAAAATCAGTTAATATTTGATAAAGTTATTGGGGTATAAAGATGTGCCATTTTGGCCCACTCTCATAGTGAGTACACGATGCGGTCGTCGCCGCGACCGATCGTCTCAATAGCGGTAGAAAAACGCCTTTAAAAGAGATGTGCCCCTATTTCGCCCCCTCGTTCTTGGGGACCCCTCACCCAGCGGCATGAAAATTTTACTAGGGCCTATGCTGTATACAGTTGGCAGTAAATGCTTAAATATCAAATTTGAATGGTAATTGACCCTCCCTTTTCTATAAACTTACTAAAAGGAGAGATATTCAAAGTAAGTCCGCCTTGAAACAGGCTTGAGACCGCAAGATGTCTAATCCAGACTGGGTTCTTTATTACGCAAAAAGGCAACAAACAATGTGCAGTGTACCGGGGTGGTCAAACAGTCTTTTTTGTCAACTGCGCCGTCAACATAGTGCCTTAGTAACCGGCTATACACCACATATTTTTACCGTTTATTCAGTTTAAAGAGTTTGTTATTAATTATTTGCAGTTCGATGTGCTTATTAAATTATGCTCAAAAAGAAGCAGTTAAACCGAGAAGTTCAACGGTAGATTGTAAATCGAACAGAATGCGTGTTAGTTAATCCAAGCAACGTCACAAAAATACAACTTATTGGCATAAAAACAACCTGTTCACATAACAAGCGAAGCACAGCGTTTAAAAAATGCAAATACTAATGCATAAAAAGATTAAAATCAAATATAAAAATCGTGTCAGTTATTGGCTTACTTTGCACATTATTAAACGAAAAAATGTAAAAAATGCATTTAAACATATTGTTGTCTGCTCCTGTTTCTAGTGATTTTATTACTAATAGGACAAGTGACCAACTTGATTTCGTTTAATTTTTATTTATTTTGCATATTAAACTTTTTTCAATAATGATTAATGCCTATGATATGACTTTCTCGACACTGACAATAATTTATGGTAGGCCAATAATTTTTAACCTCCGTGAAATCAATTAGTATATAATAGCTTTTGCCACATGAGTATGCTTATGCTGTAGTACTTGTACATGCTTGCAGTAAATACAGTCTCTGTGTGCAATTTTATCTTAAACTTATTAAAAGAATATCCTGATGGCGTTCTCAAAATGAAGAAAAACTTTAAACAACAGCAGTCCGCGGAGAGTGTTAAATCGCAATTAAGCGAAGAAGCATTAAAGAAAAGATGCACTACACAAGCAGATTATAATGTCGCCGTCAGCTGCCGACTATGATGTGAATCCGTCAGCTGAGGTTGACAACGTTATCTCCCAAAACCCTCAGCTCTAGCGATGTAACAACGAATTTCAACTAACGACCACCATCAGCTACGTGCCGGTAACAGGAACTTTCGTTCCCACGTACTTTCGCTCCCAGGAGCGAAAGTTCCATACATGGAACTTTCGCTCCCCGGTACTTTCGTTCCCTGGAACTCTCGTTCCCAGGAACTTTCGTTCCCTGGAACTTTCGCTCCCGTGAGCGAAAATGAGGTGGAATTTTCGCTCCTCACTTAGAGTTAACATTATATGCCTACACACTTAATAGAAGCAGATGAAATTAAAGGACGCCAGCATGTGGTGTACATGCTCATCGTTTAAAACAAAAAAAGCCCAGCTGTCGCTAGGGAACGTGCTACAGCTAGCCTAGAAAGGTTTTCCGAAAGATGGGTTTAAGGTTTAGGTTAGAGACTAGAATTTAAAATAATGGTAAGAACTTGACGAAAAATATAATTTAAGGAAAAATTTATAAACAGATATAATTTGATAAGAAAATTTGGAGAACTTAGTTAATTTAAGATAAATTAGTTACTAAAATAATTTGCTAGATTTTGCCTATCAATTAAATAATCATAATTTGTGTTGGGGAGCGAAACCACGTTACGCTGACTGTGGGAACGAAAGTTCCATGGAACGAAAGTTTCTGGGAGCGAAAGTTCCATATATGGAACTTTCTATACCTACCTGCTATAGGCCTAGGTCTACTTTTTATTATTTCCAGCCCTGGTTATGAGTAAGTCAGTAGCGGATCCAGTATTTTGGAATAGCGGACGAAAAGGCAGAAAGTGGGGTCTGGAGAGGAGGCAAAGACCCTGCTCAGAAAAAAAGTTAAACTTTTATGCATAAATAATGCATTTTTGTGCAAAATTTTGACTTGTTTTAAGAGCATCCAGTCAAAAGTGGGGCGGCCGCCGCCGGCGTAAATCCGCCACTGGTAAAAGACTTTAAAACGAAATCAGCCGTATTTTCAGCCGAAAATTCGTCAGCCGAAACTCAGCCGGAAAAAATTGGCTAGCCGGATCCCAACCGAAAAAAATGTGTCAGCCGGAGTTTGGCCCTAAAAAAGTTTTTGTGGCTACAATGGCAAAACTTCAACAGTTTGTCATCAATGAACCAGATAAAGTTCGCTATCGACGCAAAGCAGCATTCAGCAAGTCTGTCAGCACCGGCTGCGACAAGCCAGTTTGTACTCGCGGCACACTATGACGTCAGCATTGCGTTACAACTAGCAAAAATATTTAACTAAAAGCCATATCCTGTCCAAGTATTTTGAATTAGTATTTCTTCAGCTACATCTGGTAAAAATTTCATGTCAGCATTTCGTCACTTTACTAAATTATGAAAGAAAGAAAAAGGGTGCCTTTTTATGAAACGTCGTGTAATTAATTACAGCCGAACTCCAGAGCCTAGATTAGCGGGGTTGGTACGACTCGAAGGAAAGAGGTTGTTTCCTGGCTGGACGCCCCTGGTCAGTTAGACTCGGGTTCATCCTTGGGGCACGCCGCGGATCGGGTCCTAATTTGTCGGGTTGGGCCGAGTATATTGATTGCAATCCCGGAATTAAATTTCAACCCCAGGATCCGGGATTCAAAAATCCGTACTTCCAAGATCCCGTTTTTAGGATTAACCTTACAGATCGGTCGTTATTTTGGGTGCGCTGAAAATGGAGGCCCGGAAAATGAGGATCACATTACAAAAAAATCAGCAGGTGGAAAATGTAGGACCTCCTGATTTTTCGGTAATTTGATTCTCCATTTTCAGCGCACGCTAGGCACCCACGAAAGTATATCCAAACTGCAGGAAAATACCATGACCGTCAAAATACAAATTACAGTGCACAGCAAGAGTGGCTAGAGTTGTTATTCATATCATTTAGCACTCAAAAATGTATAATTTTGACCAATTTTTGTAATCCAAAAAACCCGGGATTGGAACGCCACCAATCCCGGTGTCGTGGGCTCAGCTTACCGGCGGGTTGAGTTTACCAGAGCGTAAAGCCGAAACTTTGAGTTGTTTGCGCCTTTTGACAGCCTAAAAAACTGTGTTGCAACTTATTCAGTACAAACTTTGTTGATTTTCACCACCGAATAAGCCGCATCAGTCTTTTGGTCTGTCAAAAAGAGTAAACAACTCAAAAGCTTCAGCTTATTCAGTACCCTTTGGTAAACTCAGCCCGCCAGTAAGCTGAGCCCACGACATCGGGATTCGGGATCCCCGGATTGCAATCCCTAGTCGAGTCAAACATTTTGAAGCGCGTTTAGTTTCGTCTCTGATATTAGTTGGACTATTGGCATTTAATAATTAAATAGTAATTTTGACTACCATTGGTCCCAACAATGTCTACTGTCCTAGAAATAGTACACAGATCTCACAGATTATTGTTGCTAATTTACTGTGAAAGCAACGAGAGCTTCTCTATAGGGATCTTACTACAAGTAGGCAACCGAGGCAACACTGACCATTGACAAAATTGTACTAGCTGGCCGTGCTTCTAGAAGCATGACGGAGTTGTAGTTGCAGCATTTACAATGCATTCTCTGTGACAATAATTGGCAGTAGGTGTAAAAGGCTTGCAGCTGCTGTCGTTTCTACGGCTAAAAATTTGTGCGTGAAAGTTTCAGGACTGTAACCGAGTAAGATTTAACGTTTAAAGTTCAAGACTGCAAGCGCCAAGTAAGTACCATAAAGTAATGTGCAACGTGACTAATTAATTCCACCGATTTCACTAATCACATGTTAACTGCAATTAATTATGAAACACCACTTTTCAGATTTACCACGATGTTCTGCTATTAACCGACCATATGTCGCATTAACTGTCTAGCAAAAAGTGCACGCAATGAAATTTCTAGCCGTACATTGTATGGAGTTCAACAAACCTTTAACAATAATATACACTGTGTCTCAAAAAAAACATCGCCGACATTTTCGACTGTAACTTGAAAACCAATTACCAGATTTTGATAATTTATGGTACAAATATTCCTGACACAACTTGCCATCAAATGACCATTCAGTTTCCCATCTCACCCAACGTTTGTTTCTGCACTACCTGGAGAAAACAAAACCAGCAAAATATCACTTTTTTATCCAATGTGATATAATTGCTTAATTAACATAACACGTAAAAATACATTTTGTTCACATTTCTGACACTTTGGCTGACAATTTATACAGTTGTCCATTTTTCAACTGCCTGCAGTAAAACTGCTTGAAATGGTGGCCCACTATGCAAACAGAGGCAAGGAGACGCTTTTTCCAGTTATTGACAGCAGTACAGATAAAGTTCTGCTCCAGACCAATCCAGGCTGTACCAATCGCATCTTGACTTCACAAACATTCCCAAACTTCATATGGTAGACACACTGCTGCATGACAGTCAAACCTTGTAACAGACCGGCTGTTGGGGCCCACAGATTAGGATAGATAGAATTTGTCAACGTTTTTTCATTCATTTTAACAGGTAGTGCAGAAACAGACGTTGGGTAAGGTAAGAACTAAAACACTTATTTAATAGCCAGTTGTGTTAAAAATATTTCTGCCAAAAATTATTAAAATCTGCTAATCTTTCTTCAAGTTACGATCGACAATGTCGGGATGTTTTTTCCAGGTTTTCTGTTTACTTCAACACATATATCGCTTGATCTGCTTTCCCCAAGTAGTGCAGAAGCATACACTGAGTGAGGTGGGAAACTAAACAGTCATTTGATGGCAAGTTGTGTCGGGAATATTCGTTCCAAAAATTATCAAAATCTGTTAATTAATTTTCAAGTTATAGTCAAAAATGTTGGGGATGTTTTTTTGAGACAGTGTATGTAGCAAACTGCAGAGCACTGCATTGTATGCAAACAATTGTGTTATATACAAAAAGCAAGTTGTCAAAATGTATTCTGTAAAATAGCAATTACCATGTGTGCAGTGCACACCAACCTTGCACTGTTTCATCCATCGGTGAATTTCACCGATACATTAGATTGCCAACTCTGTTTGAAAATACTAAATGATTCGCTGAGAAAAAATATGCCAAAGTTTCAACAATGCCATGTATGATAAAATCATTTGTTACTGCCAAGTTAATGCCAAACTGGTGCCAAAACCGAGCGTTACTGCCAAACTAGAAAACTTAAGCACGAATTTGAAAAATAGTGCTAAAATGCCAAACTGCCGAAAGAAATTTTTTCACAGCCATGTTTTCTCAAAATTGAAAATTTGACTAATTTGGCACTTTAAAATACCAGCTAGCAATGCTTTCTGTGCATAAAAAAATTTACCGGTGAATAAAACAATGCAAGCCTACAGAAAGACAGCAGTCCACTGTACAGGACAATGACTAAGAACACATTAACATACAGATGATACAGTAATTTCCTATATGATCGATTACACACTGCCAAATTCGGAATAAAATACACTATTAAACACAAATCAATATTCGTGTGCCCAAATTGTGCAATGGAATGTATACAAAATAAAAAAGAAGGCCACATATATTAGCATTATCAACAGTGATTACAAAAGTGAAAAATAAAGTAGGCCAAGGTGAATTCAAATACAAAGTTGCCAAATTTAACACTGACCGACTAAATAAGTTCTAGATTTAATTTTGTAGTGTTCTGTTTCTAGCTATTGTAATTAATCTGATAGACAATGATAAAGATTTTTTTAGTTGATTAATCTCCGAAAATTAACTTCCATTACTGGGCTAATTTCAAACAATTTTCACAGTTAATTAAGTGAATCGTTACGAGAACTCAGAATCCAACTACAGCTTGTTGTTATCATCGAAAAGCTAAAGCAAAATAAGTGAGTGAGTGAGTAAGTAGGGTTTAACGTCCTGCCCAACACAGTATAGGTCATTTCGGAGACAGCCTTTCCAGGCAAAATGCACACAAACACATAGTAATGGAACGGTAAGTTTAACCTCTACAATAAAAAACAGAAAGTTTAAAAGCAAAATAAGAAAGTGACAGTTATGTAGTTGAATTATTAGTCCTATCAGAAAAGCTAACAAAGTGCATACTGCAAACCAAACACTATACAAGCTACGAGCAGTGGAAAACTACTTATCTTACCATGTCCTGCAGAAAATGCGCAGATTAGTTATGTTACTGAAGTTAAGAAGTCCAAAATTTTTGTTCAAATTTTAATCCATAAAAAAACTGATAGAACATATTAAAAGATTAATCAATCGTTAATTTTTGGAGCCCTAGCAATTAAAAACAACAACGCTTGGTATACGCAACAGCAGCCATACAGATGGACTTGAGACTCAAGTCAGATGAATTGGTCCAAAGCTTAGTGGCAACTTGGTGCTGTCCAACATTCGTCGAAAACCACAAACCACGGAAGCTCAGACGATGGCCGTATGACAATTACGACAATAATTACAGTACTAGTTACCATCCATTACTTCATCCTCGTATCTCTCACTGCAGTGTCTGCTGCGGGCGTTAAAACTTCCCATAATCGCACTGCTGTCAAGCGGGACAACTGAAACGCACGTTACAAACATTACATCAGTTTATTACATGCCGATCACAGTCATGACATACGCATGTTTCATCGTCATGATATAGATGATCTAGTAATGGATCTTCTTCTACACACTCATTGTACACGCCGGACGGTCAGTAGCATCAATGCATGGATTGATGGAAATGGCAAGCGGGCAACTGCCCTTAAATCACAGACAACCAGAAAATGTTCTTCTTGTCAAAAAGTTGATGTCCAAATTCAAAAAAATGTTGAGCTAAAAATTGTGTAGTTTTGGAAGCAATTGTTGGGTGTATTTGGGAGTGAAATTAAAATTATGAGCAGTAATATGCCTAAAAAATTCAACTTCCTGCCTACCAAACCTTTCTAATGGATGATGCCGTATCGGGAAAAATTACTAGTGGCCAACGATGATAATGATGGATACAGTATTTCGATGTTTGGTCTTGGGATTAGTAAAGTTGCTTGATTATTGCAAAACAAAAAGCAGCAGAGAGAAAATGTGTTCGTCATGTTGGCAACCCTCCCTGAGACACGGCACATCACTTGACCCGACCTGACCTATTATAAAATCCACAGGATCTTGGTGCCATCATGGCAAATTGGACATCTAGCGAATTCCCCTCGCACAAATTATATCTGTTGTTGAAAAGTTTTCTCCTCGTCCAAAAATTTTTCTTCCAAAAATACACAATATGTTGAAGCTAAAAATCTCTATTTTGTGACAATTTAGGGGCAAAATTAAAATTTTGAGCACCCATAGTTTCCTCCGTTAAAAAAATTTGCTGCTCTCTGACTGAAAATTACAACTTCCTGATACCAACTTGTTATTAACCAATAATGCCACCGTGAAATTTTAAATATACAGACAGGACCATGACATACTGTGTCGCATAATGCATGACATACAAAAATTTGGTGGACCAAGCAAAAATCCACAGAATTCCACAATTTCATGTAGCATACCGAGAATCATGTGTTACAGATAATCCAATCCACAGCATCATACAACGTTGGACTAGCTAGCACGTAATGCCTCAACTAACAAAATATGCTATAGTGGCTTTCTTCATCAGCTAACGGGGTGTATTTTTTCTACCAGACTCCGCCCCTATTGCCTTATTTAGACACTCATTATTCAACTAGGTCAACCACTAATGCGATCTGCCTACCGAGATAAAACTGTGGTCGTAGTCATTCTGCGGTAATCTCATGACTCTGTCATGGGCATGTCTGTTGTTCTTTTGGTTTTTATCATTGAACTAGGCCTAAATAATATATAATAATTATATATAATATTTAGTTCAATGGTTTTTATCATCTGTAATGTTGAACTGGATAAAAATATTTAATTATCTCTATGCATTAGACGACGTTCGTTTAATATCGTTTGGCATGAATATGTAAATGAACATGACGTTAGCAGTGAACAGCCCCGCCCCATTAGCTGATGAAAAACACAGCTTATATGCACTATGCAGATATGTACATGTAAGACATTGGAATTTCCGACAAGTTCACTGGCCAATAACAAAACTGAAACCACAACAACTTATACACAACATAGGAACTGAGACAACCAATACCGGAGAACAAAATGTGGCTCGCTAAGCCTGCAAATGGAAAACATGAACCCAATACGTATACATATACAATTTTTATACTTGTACATACTGGTGGATAATTGTGATGAAATGCAGCATAAATTACGCAAATCACAAATCAAACATCACCAAAATAAATGACACAGCGCAGAAAATACTGCAAACAAAACGCATTAAGCAGTTTTGAACTGTAACTGTAACAATAAAAAAAAATTCAAATAAATGCTATAAGACTATGGTGCACTTTCAATTAACAAATTAGCATGCCCGATATTTAAATTAATATAGCAGACTTCACCATTAGCAAATAAATAACAATAGTTCAAAATAAATACAAGAAAATTACTAACCTTATTATAAAAGGCTATCTAGAAAAAGTTATGCCAAAGCACAACAGAAACAAAACAAAAAGAAATCTATAGAGAATATTCCCTTTACAGTTTACAAATAATACCCTGGTTTACACTGCTAAGAAAATCACATTCAGTACGCAGTGTTGCAAAATGCAGGACTAAAATTCATAGTAATATATCAGCTGACCAATTGGAAATTCTGACCAACATCACCGCCAATTCATACACATTTGCCAAAACTTGTTTTTTTAAATTTCTGATAATTTTCAGATGCTATATCTTGAATAAATGCATCTTTTTTTCATTTCAAGACGTAACAACACAAAGTTTCACAGAATAACACCCAAAACACATATTCTTACTGACAGAACAAAATCAAAGCATTTGTTGATTCAATCTATGCAACAAATAATCATGTAAAAATCACAATTTTTACTGAACTGTAAAATGTTCCAATTTACTGAATGTTTTTATACAAACTGGCATAAGCACTGATTCGCAAGATCACAGCCAAATTAATTCAAAGCACTGTCTTCAAACTGACAATGTTTACAAAAAAACTATAGCTACATCACAAGATACAATACATAGAAAATGTTTTTATATCACATTCGCACGATGTCTGAAGGCTTGGACATGACCACCACTAAATGGAAACTTTTTGAAAGGTGTGAAAATTCCGATCGGAGGCACCCTTCTTATGTCGACTGTAGCAACAGGACATACCTAGTCATTGGTCGAAAGTTGCTGTCAAATCCATCATCATAATTATATCACGTAAAGCCATGCAGCATTGTGTACAAAATTATCTCAACAAAAACCAACAAATACACTGTATATGTGCAAAATTCACAGCAAATCAGACAGCGAGAAAGTTAATAGATACCTATTAGTGTTACATGTCACAGCTATGACGCAGAATGATATATGGACAATCGGACACGCCAAGTGATAGAATTTACAACATACTGATGGAACTCAGTGGTGATACCGTAAAACTGCTAATAGAAGCTCCTGGCTTCTATTAAAACATTTGACTTAAACCCCCGGCTTGTATTAGACACAAAGCTGCTATACAAGACCCAGCTTCTATTAGCAGTTTTACGGTATTCTGCACAATGCGAGATGACTATGAAGATTACAGTTTTCCTCACAAGCCTGTATGAATCATGCGACGATCACTCTCAGCAGTGAATCTAGCTAATTCAGGTGTTACGAGTTGAAAGTTCAAAATGTGAAAAAATACGCCACTCTGCACAGCAGCAGATTCTGCTGTACTTTTTATATATTGGGTAATTAGTATAACTGCGGTCTGTCGATTGTTTTATGAAAAAAAGTTCAACCTGATTTGAGAAGATGTCTTCCAAAAGATGTCTGATAGTCAAATTCACTGTTAGTGTGAACCACATAGTGAGTGTGATTTCCAGATATAAATATACCAAATCTATTCTTAGTTCAGCAGAAACTTACTGTAAAATTACATTTCAGTTTATGATATACATGAAAACTTGTGAGATAAATTTTAAAAACCAACGCACTTTGGATAAACAAAACAGTTAGTATTCAGTTATTAACTTAGTACAATATAAATACAATACAACTTACTATCTCACAGCAATCCATGCAAGTTGTTCACGATGCTGTCTACTGATATTTTTACCGTGCACAGGCCTCCCACTCTGGTGTATGTTTTTTTTTCAAAACAACAAAAGCCCTCCGAATGCATGACATGTCCCAACAATTTCTAATTAGTTGACTAAATAAGTAGAGAAAAATACTTGTGGAAGAATTTCAATTATTGTCTTTGATAAGGAAATTGCTTTATTTTAGCTAATCCGATTCTTCTGCTATGGTCAGTCCCAATAACAATATTTATTACTGTATTTGTTACAGTCTAAACAATCAGGATTATTTATGAATAATCAGAGGGATCAAAAAAGTATACAGAGATCAAGTGTAAAAAAACTTACAAAATTGATATTCTTCAACTGGAGAAATGAAAACTTCAAGATTCAAAATGGCAGGGCTGCTACACACTGAAACATATAACAATTTTGCCCAGATTTTTAAAAGTCTTTTTGGTTCGTAATCTAAATTCCCACGATATCTCCTAAACTTCCAGGGCAAATCTACATATTTCAGAAATTTCGAAATGATTGGAAAGCCTGCACGCTATTTTCCTAGGACACTGATGTATCATCAATCCCCAGATGGCAGCACCGGCGCTGGGTCATGTATGCAGTACTGTTCAAAGATAGGTCTGTTGCTGGCAACCACATACATACCGTACAGGTGGACGATGGCCGCGGCTACGACGAACATGTGGAATATCTGATGGCTCTGAAACTGACAAAACATAAAAACATGACTTAGTGTTGTAACACTCATTCATCTCTGAAGTTATTGTAATGGCAACATGAAAATGCAAATATTATTATGACAACTATGACTATCAGGATTATTACACTATACCAGGTGGGCCAATAAAAATTGTGGCATTTTAATTTTGTTCATATCTGTGCAAATTACTGACCAATTTTTACGCGTGAAAGCAGCTACTGCTTTCAGCGTGTCTTAGCCATTGCAATTCTCTCTGTCTGTCTGTCTGTCCATCTGTCCGTCCGTCACATGGATGGATTAGTCAAAAACGGTGCAAGCTAGGATCACCAAATTTTCAACATCGGCTGCGTGGAATACTTCAGGAACCGTAAAGCTTTTCCATAAAATCGAAGGGGGTCACCCCAAACGAGGGTGCTAAATGAGAGGGTGGTGGGAAAAATTTGCGATTTGTAGCCAATAAGTCGCTGTATCTCAGTAACGGTGCGAGATAGGGCCTAAGTTACTATTGATCACTAGTAGGAAGTCGTACACTGGCTCTTGATTGGCGACGAATTGAATGACCTTGAATGACATTGAACGCCAAAATAGGCGGTTTTATGGATTTTTTTGGCGATTTCGAGCTGCAACACAAGTCTATATCATTCACAAGGTGGCGTCACACTACTATCGTTATGCGATCCAGATAGAGAATTTGGTATTTGTATATTAACTTAGCGTGAACACCCCAATTTTCAGCTAAACTATTGAACCGGAACTGCTATAGGCTTTCATGCATCTCGTGAGCATTAGCACAAATTTCTTGTCAAAATTCTTTCACTGGCACACTCCGCGGACAATTTGCAATAATGCACGATTATTATATATCCCACCACACTATAAATGCACCTCTACCCTACCTTGTGAAATGTAAGTAAAATGTACGTGTATAACGATAACAACAAACAAACATTTTGGAAAATTGACAAAAAAACACTTTAGACAAACACTGCGGCGAATAACTTGTATGACACTAGACTTTGTGGGTCTAACACAGTCTAGTGACATACAGATCAGTCATCGCAATGTTGGTCTGGAGTAGTTTTTTTTCATTTACCTAAAAGCTTGTTACTATCCTAAGTTTTCTCTTACATTTACAGTTCACAAGGTAGTGTAGAGATGCACTTATGGTGTGGTACGATATACACTGTGTCCCAAAAAAAAACATCCCCGACATTTTCAACTGTATCTTGAACAGCAATTATCAAATTTTAATAATTTTTGGCACAAATATTCCTGACACAACTTGCCATCAAATGACCGTTCAGTTTTCCACCTCACCCAATGTATGCTTCTGCACTACCTAGGAAAAGCAGATCAACCGAAATATGCATTAAAATAAACAGAAAACCTGAAAAAAACATCCCCAACATTATCGATCGTACCTCGAATAAAGATTAGCAGATTTTAATATTAATTGGCAGAAATATTTATGAC
>Ga0209367_1001886_pt1 | contig 26834 bp, 25 predicted proteins | sample WorMetLIZISLAND2_FD_187412 | JGI IMG/M metagenome (GOLD analysis project Ga0209367, IMG submission 187412) | Marine gutless worms symbiont microbial communities from Max Planck institute for Marine Microbiology, Germany - Olavius geniculatus... ... | reverse complement strand
ACCGTACAGGAAGAATATGGAATAACTTGCCAGCTGACAATACTGACTTTTCTAATTTAAATAGCTTTAAACGATCTATTACTTCCACATTCTTGGCTAGTTATTGCAAAGTTTATTTTTTCTAGTACACCTATCATTGTATTGTGTTACCAGTGACATTTATTGATGTATACTGTTATTTTATTGTGGCATGTTAGTGGCTGCGGCCCTTTGTCATTAAATCAAATAAAAAATAAATATCAAGTATCAGTGTATTCTGCCTGCAAACCAACGAGATATGCATAAAATATATAAAGAGCAAAACAAGACAAACAAAATCACCCACAACACATAACAGGTTCTACATAACAATATGCACCACTCCCAAAAGTGAATAATTTTTCTCAACTTCTAAACATAGTTATTGTCATTTTTCAACATTAAATTAAAAGACATTGGCCAGCTGTCGATGCTATGGACCACACTGTCTGAAATCAATCAATCACCGCTCTGAATGCAGTTTATTCACCAATGTGCAGCTGCACACACAGAGCTGTCAGACTGTCTGATCCCAAAAGTTGACAGTGAACTCACAAAGCTTCACAAGCTGAATGCAACGTAATCAACTGGCTGAGAAGTACAGCTGATAAATATACTGATAAAAGCTCTTGCAAGCAGAGCTGTCAAATTAACATGTCAATTTAATGCACTGAGAAATTAACGCGTGTTTAAAAACTGCACACGTAAATTGACTAAATTCTGTGAAACATGGGTTCCAATATTCCACTAAACTGCGTTTATTTGACAATATAACAATATTCAGATTAAAAATTGTTTTCTGCTGTTTCATCACTACTGTTACGATCCTGCAACACAGCCACGAGTTTGTCAGTTATCATTCCAGTCACGATCTCGATATAATCCAATAAATATCAGCAATATAATGATGTGTTATTCAACGCGTTAACGCATGTGTTAAAAAAATTAATGCCTCGACAGTAGTACTTGCAAGATGAAATCTAGATGCACACCTTTGGCAGCTTTGGTGTTGGACGTTCCGTTCGATTCGGATCGTCCAATCGATCTGGCTTGAAGATGTACAGCTCACGCAGGTCATTAGCTGAAAAATGTCTCTCAATTTGATGTTCGTCAATCACACGCTGGGACAAAGATTGCTTTGCAACCTGTCTTTCATAGATCTTCTCTTCCATCGTACCCTAGGACAAAAGCAGAAACACGATAAAAGCACATAAACAAAAAGTGATTCCAAAGTCATTACACTGAACATAATGTATCTGAAGCAAAACATCAACAACACACTGAACGCATTGTACATCATGTATGGCATATGGCATTAGATACTTCTTATAAGGTATGACTGCTCTACTATTTACACCACAAACAAAACACAATATCACAGACAACAGTTTCTTATACCAAATAAACGCAGCTTTTTATGTCAAATTACTTATACAAATCTATAATCCTGCTGAATAGAACTAAACAGCACAGAAGCTTTAATCTGCAAAATATAATCTGTAAGTGTCCTGTGATGCTTCTAGTCTATAACAGCATCAGTCAGCTAGCTAGAAAATAACAAAGTAGTGTATGAAATGCAAATGCTTCTAGACAACAGTACCATCTTCACTTTAACCAGCACATGTTCTAACTAACAAGAAACAATAGCAACCACTACCATCATCGGCATCTGATAAAGTAGCCTAGTCTGAAACAGGTCTTTGAGGACAGCTGCAACAGGCTATATGATATCGATGTCATCAAAACAACCATGGAAGCATCAGAGAAAAAAACACTAAATGAAAACAATGGCACTAATAACTGCATTCAAATACACACAATTACAAGACTGTTATAAACGTGTCACCTGGGCAAGAAATCTGTAGACATAAACTGGTTTGGTCTGGCCGAAGCGATAAACACGGAATATAGACTGAACATCATGCGTCGGGTTCCAGCTCGCATCAAAGACAATCACTCGATTTGCCGCAACCAAGTTAATTCCCAGCGACCCTGCTCTCGTAGAGATCAGAAACAAGCGAACCCTGCAATTTCACATGAGCTTGCATAAAACACATAACAAAACGAGAAAAAAGTACACATAAAAACGACACCCAACTTTAGAACCAAAAAACACAAACTAGTCAACAAAAACGGTAATCTGTAAATATGTAAATAGCTCACTCCTTAAACAAAGTTCACACAAACAAACTGATCTAAAGTTTGGTAGCTCTAGTATGATGACAGTACACAATACTGTGCATGTAAACATTACCAAGTGCTACCAGACGTAGTTACATACTTCAGATTCTCCGGGTCATTAAACATTTCAGACCATTCTCTGCGATTCTGAGCACTGGTGGAGCCGTCCATTCGCACGTAATCGATGCCTTTGTCCCAGCCCTGACAAGTGCCTGTAACTCCTCCGATCTGTCAAACATACAAACTACTCACAACACCGCGCACACTACTGACACTTTCATTACCTGCAAAATTACAAGAATTATGAGCTAATGCTCATGAGATGCACAAGAGCCTATAGCAGTTCCTGTTCACAGGTGAACTTGGTCTATTTCGTCACAATTCACTTTTTTTGCAGCCAAAAATCACCAAAAAAAATCACTAGAACCACATATTTTGGGGGATCAAGGTCATTCAAAGTCATCGATGTTGACATTCCTAAGAAGCCAGTGCTTGTTATGATAAGCAGCATGTCCGTACCTATCTGCAACCATTTTCATGTCAGACGAGCCAATAACGGTAGAATAATGTCTTTTTAGAGGGGTGCCCCTATTTCACACCCTCGTTCAAGGGGAACCCCGTCACGCTGCGGCATGAAATTTGTTACAAAATACTAGAGACGCTAGGCTATCATACGGTGAAAACCAGAAGTCTCTATCTCACCTAGGCTCCGATCGCTACCGGGACATGACGGACAGGATAGATAGAATTACCGCAGATAATGTGTTACAGCTATGCTAGCTCTCGCCTGAAATAATTTGATAATTGCAAATCATACTGCGATCAACTCGGTAATATGCCAATCTGGCTAATTAACAATCTGAGTTAATGAGTCAGTAAAGTTTTAAGTTGTGCTCATTACAATACAAGTAATAGTACTAATACTAATAGTAATAATACTTTTAAGGCAGAATCTTTTCAGGCAATCACTTGCAGGGTAGCAACAATGAAACAACAACAGCAAAAAGCAAACAACACAAACACCAAAATTAAAACATAACAAACTGATACGCACGTATGCTAATATAATATAATAACCAACAAAAGATTTACGGACATCCATGCAAAACCATGAACCTGCTTTTGGTCAGGAAATAAAAGGTAAGAAATGATATATACCTGTTCACCGCCTTCTGATAACTGCTTGTCCCAATGACCAAGAAAAGCTTCTATGAGATCGAGAGAGAGCAGAGATTGACTAAACACGAGTCTATATACAAGACACACATAACCACACAGATTATCACACTAGCGTTGAGATCATCAATAAAAATTTTTTGCCAGAGGTTCGTAAAATGTTGCCACGATTTTCAATAATGATTGATGATGCCAGTCACTATTTATAACGTTAGACCTCAAAACCAAAACACAAAATTTAAACAAAAACCATTTAAACAAAAATCATTCGATGACTTCAACAATGTTGCCAGCTCACTGTTGGCCGGGCAAGCAATGGTGCATATTTGTTAACATCATGTGATGCGATTTGGACCAATCAGGTGCAGGTATTTTGCGTTGAAGTATAACAACAACTGTTACACACAAGTGTGACTGAAGTCATCTTGACATACTGGTGATATGGTTCTAAAATTAAGGTGAAATTTGGCTCCCTCAGAACCACCAACACAAACATGCCAACATTGCAAACTAAAAAATCAACAGAAAATGTTTTAATATTGAACAACAATGATATAAAAAACATTGCAAAAACATAGATGGTCATAGTGGCATGTCTTTGTTTATGCTTTCCACCATAATCTTGTGCCATTTACTCCCAAATGAGTCGACACCAGAGTGTGACAGAGAAAGAATATTGAAAGTCGGTTAATATATAGCAAAGTTATGGACAATACTAAGTGGGATGTTTTTCGAATACATTGTAGTACACAATTAAAAATTTAATGAAGCAAAACAAAATTTTTTATACACACGTGTATGAACATAGTTAAAAGAATTAACCTCGTAAACCAAGTGCTTTAGATCGCTAACAATAAACTGATGATGCACAACAAACGTCTACTGATGATAGATCGTATCAACAACAGATAAAAAATAATCAACGTACACTTTGTCACCGATTGATTCGCACATCTGAAGTATCTCAGTGAGCATCATGAGCTTTCCACTCAGCTCCGTTTTAAACTGATCCTCGGATGTCACATACTCCGCCCACCACTCTTCAGACAGCTTCTGAGGCTCATCGGGTGCAGCAACAGAGTTGGCAGTTGCATCTCCACCAGCGCCGTTATCTGCCAAAAGAACACAACACAAGTCATTTCATACATACACTGTGTCTAAAAAAAGTATCCCCCAACATTTTTGACTGTAACTTGAAAACCAATTGTCAGATTTTAAAAATAATTTTTGGTACAAATATTCCTGGCACAACTTGCTGTCAAATAACCAATCAGTTTCCCACCTCACAGAATGTATGCTTTTGCACTACCTAGGGAAAGCAGATCAAGCAAAATGTGTTAAAATAAAAGAAAACCTGAAAAAACATCCCCAACATTATTGATCATGCCTTGAATAAAAATTAGCAGATTTTAATAATATTTGGCAGAAATATTTCCGACACAACTGGCTATTAAATAAATGTTTTAGTTTCCACCACACCCAACGTCTGCTTTTGCACTACCTGAAGAAAGCAGAGCAAGCATAATATGTGTTAAAATAAATGAAAAAAGTCGATAAATTTTATCTATCCTAATTTGTCAGCCCAGTAGCAGATCTTGCAGCAGTGTGTCTACCAGATGAAGTTTAGAAATGTTTGCAAAGTCAAAAAGCGACTAATAGAGCCTGAATTGGTCTGGAGCAGAACATTATCGATACTGCTGTCAATGAATGGAGAAAGTGTCTCCTTGCCTGTGTACGCATAGTGGGCCAACACTTCAAGCAATTTTACTGCAGGCAGTTGAAAAAAAGAAAACTAAATGAAATGTCAGCCACAGTTCAGAAATGTGAACAAAATGTGTTTTTACGCGCCATGTTAATTAAGCAATCACATCGCATTGGATAAAAAAGTGATATTTCACTGGCTGTGCTCTCCCCAGGTAGTGCAGAAACAAACGTTGAGTGAGGTGGGAAACTGAATGGTCATTTGATGGCAAGTTGTGTCAGGAATATTTGTACCAAAAATTATCAAAATCTGATAATTGGTTTTCAAGTTACAGTCGAAAATGTCGGAGATACTTTTTTTGAGACACAGTGTACATTGCAACATAAATAAACAATTCTATTACAATAAACATACACTCTGTAAATTCACAATGTGAATTATCAGCTCAGTCTAAAGCTGTAAAAATGTTTAATTAATCATGTGATCAATGATTACCGATTTTTTAACGACTACAAAATTTATAATCATCAGATTGAATTATATCACCAGTAAAACATTGCAAAGTAGATACGATGCAAGATCTATCTTGTGGAGACAACTCTTTGGCTAAGTTGGAAACAACGTCAACAAAAACGATGACCTCCTATTCCCACATAAAGTGAAAACTACTTACTGTGTCCTACTGCATTTGTGACAGCAGTTAGCTGAGTAACAGATAACAATTCTTAGCCAAAATTTACATTCTATGATGATTATAAGTTTAGTTTCTAATCACAATTCATGATTAATACATAACAAACTTCTGAGAAATTAATAATTAATAGAAGTTAATCATTACCAGCTTTAGTTCAATTCAAACATTTACTAAAATTAGCAGTAACTAGAAATATTTTAATGTACCTTTCTCAAGGCCACGAGATCGTGTTCGCCATTCCTTGACAATTTCCTTGTCACTCCCAGAATCATCGGCTGCAGCTGCTGCTTTGTCCTGTGCTTTGTCATTCACTTTTTCCTTCTTCTCCGCCTTGTCATTTGCATCCTCCTCCCTTACAGTTCAACAAATCGACACAATACCACTGGATGTCATACGACAATAATTTGCATTCATAAAAACAAAACTAGCCTTCTGTGGAATGTCCATGACATTATGGGCTACACCTATGGTTTAGCGATCCTGTTTCTCACAAATTTCTTAATAACAATAACAGCTTCAGGGGAGCCACTGAGTGCTGAATGGCTGCTGACTTCACCGATCGCCAACTGCGGACTGAGGCTGAAGAACAGAGCAGTGCGGGTGGCAGTTGGCATGCGACTGGGATTCAACTTGTGCATCCCCCACAGATGCCAGTGTGGGTCCGATGTAGACGTCCAAGACCATCATGTCATGGTTTGCAGGAAAGCACCTGGTAAAATTGCAAGACACCAGGTGCTCAACGACATTATCTGGCGAGCCCTCAACACAACTGGAATACCTGCCACCAAGGAGCCATCGGGTTCAAACAGGCATGACGGCAAGCATCCAGATGGACTGACTGACTTCAATCCCATGGCAAGGTGGAAATTGGGAAACCCCTGGTATGGGATGTCATTGTTGCCAGAACGCCGGCTGCATCCTATACAGACATTGCCGCTACTGGCGTGGGACTGGTGGCTGATCAGGAAGCTACCAGAAAATTCGAGAAGTATGCAGATTTCATCTTCAAGCCCATTGCGATGGAAAACTTGGGGCCCTTCAATGCTTCAGCATTTAAGTTACTATTATTATTATATTATACTGGGTTTATAATGCACGTTAGATCTTTTACAAGGTGAAGAATCTCAAGTGCAGATAAGGTCACATGTCAGTGGAGTAACGCACGACTGTATAGAGCAGTTTTAAGCCTAGATTTGAAGGTATCAGTAGATACAGTTATGTCAGAAATAACAGTTTCGGGCAGATTATTCCAGATTGTGGGTGAAGCAAAAAGAGTGTCTTTAACCCCAACGAACCTTTATAAATTGTAATAATAATAAATCCAATCCTAGTCCTGAATTTGAGTCATTATGCCTATGCATATGCATATCATTAACAAACACTGGCAATCATAATGCATACAAATACAGACAAATGTGCACACAACTTTGATTGCCACTTCCCAGTTTCACCAGGACTAAATGACAGATACAAAAACTCCAGAGTTTTTTAAAGCAACACCCTGGTACTTTATAGGGTTATAATATTTCCGGATTATGGAAAAATAACATTTATTTTTTTTAGAAATAGTTAGCTATTACCCTTGCAGCAAAGCCATATAGATATCTTACATACATATGGTTCCATGTCAGATCCATATGTGGAATCAATACGACATTTGTTATGCACACTTCATACGGCACACAGTGAACAATGAATAACTAAATAAGTTCCAGGAACATTTTTCAGTTTTTACGTGCGAAAGAAGATACTGCTTTCAGCGCGTCTTAGCCATTGCAATTCTGTCCGTCCATCCGTCCATCACACGGGTGGATCAGTCAAAAACGGTGCAAGCTAGGATCACCAAATCTTCACCATCGGCTGCCTGGAAGACTCTAGTTTCAGGAACTGTAAAGCTTTTCCATAAATTCGAAGAGGGTCACCCCGAACGAGGGTGCTAAATGAGAGTAGGGTGGGTAAAATTTGTGACTTTTTGGCCAATAAGCCGCTGTATCTCAGTAACGGTGCGAGATAGGGCCTAGGTTACTATTAATCACTAATAGGAAGTCATACACTGGCTCTCGATTGGCGCCCAATTCAATGACCTTGAATGACCTTGAACGCCAAAACAGGGGGTTTTATGGATTTTTTTGGTGATTTTGGGCTGCGACACATTTCAAGAGCGACTTGCACCGAAACCAACTGAGATAGACATGGACAAGCAGCGTATGAAATTTTCAGCATTAAACGTAGATTTTGATGGTACAAGTCTCGATTTTCTAGGTTCAAGGAAACTTGCGCATGAGGGCATCAAAGAGCGGTACCCACGTAAAAGTCGTTATTTTACTGTTGTTGTCCAGTAACTGCTATAGGCTTTCACACGTCTCGTGAGCATTAGCACAAATTTCTTGTTAAAGTTCTTTGCCTCTGAACAACGTTTGGGAAAATTGCAGCTAAATTTCTCAACTTAAAACCCTAGTTTTAACACAGTTACTTGATGTAAAAGGTAAAACAGCAGAGTAAGTGACACAGTAAAAGAAACAACAGTATATAATAATTCAACAGCAAGCGATGTACTTCTTCGCAGCAGCTGCCTGGCGGGTTCTGCGCCTTGGTCTCCATTCGTCTTCACTGCCTGATCCAAGCACCTGTACCTCATCATCATCACCATCGCCATTCAGCTTGCCACTGATGGACGATGCGTCCGTCTCATACTCCGAGTCATCAATAAAGTTGTCCAGATCTCGAGCATTCAGTTTCTAGCCACAAGCGTGCAGTTTACACAAGAGCACTACCTCCACGTTAACAGTTATCAACTAAAAAGCAAGAAATTTGAGCTAATGCTCACGAAAGGTGCGAAAGCCTATAGCAATTCCGATTCAGTAGTTTAGCTAAAAATGGGGGCATTCACGCTAAGTTAACATACAAATACTAAATTCTCTATCTGGATCGCATAACGACAGTAGCATGGCGCCACCTTGTGAATGACACTGACTTGTGTCGCAGCCTAAAATCGCCAAAAAATCCATAAAACCCCCTATTTTGGCGTTCAAGGTCATTCAAGGTCATTGAATTCAGCACCAATTCAGAGCCAGTGTACAACTTCCTATTAGTGATTAACAGTAACCTAGGCCCTATCTCGCACCAACACTGAGATACAGCGACTTATTGGCCAAAAATCTCAAATTTTGCCCACCCCCCTCTCATGTAGCGCTCTCGTGCGGGGTGACTCCCTTTCGAATTTATGGAAAAGCTTTACAGTTCCTGAAACTAGAGTCTTCCAGGCAGCCGACGGTGAAGATTTGGTGATCTTAGCTTGGACCGTTTTTGACTGATCCACCCGTGTGACAGACGGACAGACAGACGCGCTGAAAGCAGTAGCTGTTCTCGCGCGTAATAAATGGCACCAAATACCTTGTTTTCCTGTCGAACCTCATCCATTTTCAACACCCACGGGTGCGTCCATATCTTCATCAAGTTCTGATAGTCCATGAAAATGCGAGATCCTCTCAATGTCATTCCCGCGAAATCTCCAACGGTGGAAGACAGCTTACTGAGGTATTTCTCGTACAGTTCAATCTGTACCTTCGACATCCGAATGCTGATGACGTACTCGTGCTTTGGTGGCAAGAACTTTGTCAGCGCAGTGTAATCTTTTCTCTGAAGACAACAGTTCAACAAAATAAGAATCAAAATGACTATTCTATCTCCAAGATCTACTGCGGTCTGTAAATAAATAATATGAAAATATGATGTCCAAATCTAACAGAATGCAAACAATAAAAAATTGTAATGGTTGTTGTTTGTTCTAAGTGAATCTGTTCCAATGTAAACAACAAGAATGGCAGAATTAAACAAAAAAACAAACCTGCAGTTAGGCTGGTATAGGCAAACTGTTGTAACCCCCACAAATCTCTTCTTACCCTGGGGAAACAGGACCCGGGACTAATACAACACTACAGGTGTCCTTGCCAAATGGTATCTTTGTGTATAACGACTTTAGCAACGTGCACAACTGTGAGTGTTAGAACAGACATAACATAGTATCAGCAGAAGTAGTACCAGAAAGAATAATGGACTAATGGTACCAACATCTCTGGAATATATATGCACAAACTTGTTACCAAAGAAAGCTCTCAGCCAAACTCACTTGAACACATCCAGCCAGGGTTTCGTGCAAGATATGAGCCCTTCTCTTCATGAGCTTGACATCAAACGGAGAAGAGTCAGAACACTGGCCATTCATAATAGGATTTATAAAACGGTTGCAGAACTCCTTGCGCGTTCCCAACAAGTTGGGTTTTACAAAGTTCACCATGCAGTGATCTGACATCACATAAATTTATTCCAACAGAATGCTTATCAGTATGAACAAACTCTATCAATCCCAACAAATGACAGTAAGATATCAAAATGACATGTCAAAAATAGAGCTGCAAAAATCAGTAATCACTTGCAAATTAGAAATAAGTAAAAAAATTATTACAGTTTTAATAAAAGTCACATCACTAACGAAGCACTGAAAGTACATGCGATGAATCCCTGCAACATCTGTTCCATGCTAACAACTCTTCAGTTCAGCTGGATACACTGTCAACAAAACATGACCATGAAAGTAAACTATTAAAAACCTTCTAATCACAATCATTACTAGCTTCAGTTGAAACCCGATAAAACTGTAAAGAACTGCATACAAGTGTGGTTCAGTCGGCAACATGGCTGTATCACAAAATCTTCCCAAATTTAAACGTACACTCAATCAGGTTGTTCTGCAGTGGAGTTCCAGTCAGCACAATGCGCCGGCGAGACTTGATCTGATTCGTTGCCTTTGCCAGCCCAGTCGCATCGTTCTTGAGCACGTGGCCTTCGTCACATATTATCAGATCAGGACCTGCACAAACAGAAAGCTTCAAACATGCACTTCTGACTGAGTTTACAGTTTGCACTGTTAAAATATAAAAGACACATCAGAATATCCACAAATTTCCTGTCACACAGTATTAGCAACAAATTATACTGTGACGCCTATTATTGTGCAAAAGATGGTGCATTAACCACCATATTCATACAGTCTGCATGAAAACAAACTTTTAGATCGCAGAATGTGCCTAAACATGCAAGAGCACCACAACAGTTTAATTAAAGGCTGTTCCAGACAGACAGAAAATCCTCTTCAGTGAATACTTGTCCACACCATGTTAGCCATAGTTCACCGACACAACCAGTGAATACTGAAAACTCCGCTGCGACAACTAGCAACTGTCCAAAGCTTTTCGCTAAAAATGTTATTATGCAACAACTTATAATAACAAAGAACTATGAGAAAAAGTGCACTATGAAGAAAACATGTGTTCTTCATGGTGCAATAATTTTGGTTTTTTAATATTATTAACAGAGTGTTAATAATACTAAACAACCAAAGTTATTTATGAAGATTCACCTGGGTCAACAAGAGTTTCCGTGAAAATTTTCTTCTGCTTCTTATTCTTGACGCGTGCCAACTGTGAAAGGTTGCGGAACATTTCATATCCCATGATCATGGCTCCTCCACCTGTGTGCCAGTCATTCAGCAGTTCGCTCCTGCCCCAGTTGTCTTTCACCGAGCTCAGCTCATAGACCTGCGCAATACATAACGCGAGTCTTACTGCATACATCGATCTCAAGGAAATACAAGAAAAGCCCAGCTCACGCAAAGGGGAACATGCGACAGCAGTGCATGTTTGAAGGACCAGTGCGAACAAAATCTGAGCTTACCAATCCCAGCAACGATGTTTCATTTACACTCGCCAGAGGGCATGACCGGTCTCGTACAACCGTACTGGCTAAAAATCACAAATTTTTCCTACTCCCTCTCATTTAGTGCCCTCGCTGGGGTGAGCCCTTTCAAAGTTATGGAAAAGCTTTACAGATCCTGAAACTAGAGTGTTCCAGGCAGCCGACGGTTAAAATTTGGTGATCCTAGTTTGCAAAGTTTTTGACCGATCTACCCACGTTACAGATGAACGGATGGACAGACCAACAGACAAAACGGCGATGGCTAAGACGTGCTATAGCAGTACCTGCTGTGATGCATAAAAATACATACAAATTTAACAACTGTCTGCCAACCATTAAACGTATTTTTTTGTGATTTTATGATTACCATTTTGTGGTCATGTAAGTAGCAAATATGGCATGCAATTCCGTTTACTGCCGAGTTACACAAACTATGGTTATTTACATCACCCATACATACATACTAAGTTACGAAAACAGAAGTTTTCATACTTATGAAACAGGCTTGCCCCAGTTGCACTGGTCAGACATTAGCAACAATGATATTAAATGCCAGACGAAGACACATTTGTTCTGAAATACTTTGTTCAATACTTCTACTTAATTATATATCCACTATTTGTCAGTATATACACAGATGACCAGTACTGATAAGAAAACCACAGCAAACAAATATATTTACTTATTTAGTCACCATAAACTTAATCGCCTAGATGCAAATGCTGGAAATTTAAACCAGCAAGCAAAAAATTTGTAGTCATCTAAATCCAAGTAGTACTAGTAGTGACAAATCAACATAAAAATGTTGGCAAATTCATAACTGTACGTACATCGAATGAAGATGTGTCATTAAGCCACAGTTCAAATTCCGCCTGCCAGTTCAATACTGTGTTCAGAGGACAGAGAACAAGACATGTCTTCATGCGAGTCTTTTTCGCGTTGATCAGTAATGTGTGAATAAGAGTAATCACCTGGCACAACACAAAGCTAAGCCTGCTAGTATACAGATACAAAATTGACCCTTGTACAGCACTGCAGTCAACCCCTCAGTACACAGGTAAAGGTGCTGCACTATATCAACCGCTACCTACAATCCTACGAACTACACTGTGTCTCAAAAAAACTTCCCAAACGTTTTCAATTGTAACTTGAAGAAGGATTATCAGATTTCACTAATTTTTAGTATGAATATTCCTGAGACAACTAGCCATGAAGTGATTATTTAATTTTCTACCTCATCCAACCTCTGTTCCTGCACTACCTGCAAAAAGCAAAAACCAACAAAATGTTACATTTTTACCCAAAGCTGTAGTATTACTTCATCTAAATAACACACAGAAACACACTTCGTTCACATTTTTGACACTTAGGCTATGGTACAAATAGTCTGAGGTACGAAAAGTCCTGTAACCGAAGTAAACACTGTGTGAGGTGGGAACTTAAACAGTTGTTTAATAGCTAGTTGTGTCAGAAATATTTGTGCCAAAAAATATTACAATCTGACGATCATTCTTCAAGTTATGATCAATAATGCTGGAGATGTTTTTTCAACGTTTTTTGTATATTTCAGTGCATATTTCACTATGTCTTGTTTCCCTAGGTAGTGCAAAAGCAGACATTGTGTGAGGTGGCAAATTGAATGGTCATTTGATGACAAGTTGTGTCAGGAATAAGCACACTCAAAATTATAAGAATCAGATTATTTTTGTTCACGTTGGAACGGAAAATGTTGGGATGTTTTTTTGAGACCCAGAGAGAGAGACAGTATTTATTTGCCAAAACACAAATACAATGTTATCATACAATACTACACACTGTAGACACAGTGTAAATTTCATTCAAATTGGAAAACTTTTTGCGAACAAATGAATGAACAATAGCACTATTCACTGTTGAAATGTGTGTCGCAGCCCAAAGTTGCGAAAAATTCACTAAAAACCCCTATTTTGGGGGTTCAAGGTCATTCAAGGTAATCGATGTTAACCTTCCTAAAAAAAGCTCGTCGCCGCTTGTTATGATAGGCAGCATGTCTGTGCCTATTTGCAACCATTTTCACGCTAGACGAGCCAAAGAAGTGAAATGACATTTTTTGAGGGGTGTACCCCTCTTTCGTCCCTTCGTTCATGGGGACTCCCCTTAGCCAGCGCCATGAAATTTTGTCACGAAATACTAGAGACTCTCATATGGTGGAAACCCGAAGTCTATCTCACCTGAGCTTGGATCGATACTGCGTCGTGATGGACAGAATTACCATAGCTAATACGCGCAAGCGCAAAAAAGGAAAAAAGATACCAAATAAGCTCAGCGCAAATCTTACTACTATAATCAAATGCTTTAATTTACAAACCGAAAGGGTTTTTCCGAGGCCCATACAATGAGCCAAAATGCACCCAGATCCGTCCTCTGTCTTCAGCTGCTCCAATGATTCCACGCAACAGTTCCATATAAACTTGACAGCTACAATCCACAAAAACCTAATTTTCACAATCACTAACATCAACAACACTGTTCATTATCTACTGCATTTCTGAACCTTAACAAAGTACTGACTTGATGGGCAACACCACAGATCTATACAGCACATCAACTCCAACAAATTTCAACAACCAACAACAGCACTTTTTCTGTTCTCGTCTTTCTAGCTTTGTTGATTTTTAGAACATGTATATAATTAAACAGCACAAAATTATCATATAAACAGAAACTTATTTCTCACCGCCACATTCACTAGCACAAAACTTGCAGTAAATTCCCAACATACGCATACAATAACATACGTGATCATTCCGCAATACGCACCATCAACCTGATGAGGCTTCAGCTTGCGAATCAGCTTCTTATCAACTTCCAAGACCGGCTCTTTTGTACCTTCATTGGTCTCAAGAACCAGCCGAGTAGTAATCGGACATTTCGTTGGCGAGCTGGTATCCTCTATGGTCACCTCGTTGAACTATGACATCACACACAAGCAAACACTGTCCACATGTTTAATACGTTCTTAAATTCAAGTCGCATCAATTTACGTAACTGTTATAAAGCACTAATTGGCTTAATCAAATGCTGATTTGCCAATATTTATTAACCTTCCTGTTGCCAGTGTTATCTTTATACTGAAAAAAATAAAGTTTAAAGTAGACAAATGTGACGAAACTGTGATATCACAAACAACTATTAGCGTCAATGTAGCATTCGGCAGAATTTGAACGCTAGCAGCATCGATGGAGCACAGTACTGGCCGAAAAGACTTCACTTGCATTTCAAAAAGTTGCTGTCGTACCGAAAGTAGGCCGACTGTATGCCCTTTCCGTTGCACCAATCGCCGACCGATTCCGACTTTTGCTTCCTTAATGCAAGCGAGTTAGCCTCTCTGAGCGTGCGCTGCATTGACACTACGGCCAGTGTTTAAACTTCCTCGCATGCTGAAATACATGCTATAAACAAAGCGTTCTTCATGATGTCACAATTCCATTCGCACAACATTATTTTTCATTAAAATTAATGTAAAGCGATGCTTTTATTTTAAATAATCAGCATATTATTAATTATTGTTACATTCTACACATATTTAGCCAATATCATTTATTCATACGACTTGGGCTTTAAGTACAGTGTCTGTTATCATCACATCTGTCAAAAGAAGAAACTCTTCAGCATCCTAGTGTATTACGACCAAGTAGCATTGTTAAACTACAAATGTACTTTCCAAATTAAAGTTAGTCGTGGAAAGTATGAACTACTTAACCACTACACCATACGCATGATTTGTGGAGCACACAGCCTTGAACTTTAACTGATTACCTGCACCAATCTTAAAAATTCCACAAAATTTGCTGGATAAGCCAGACGATATGCTTGGAGTGCTCTTCTAAACTATTTCAAGTGAGTAAGTAAAAACATCAATTTATATGGTGCAAAGTAAATAATAAGATCCGATACCAGTTTCTGTCTCTCTTCAGTCCTTTTTCTTCTCTCCTCTTCAGCTTTAGCTGCATCAACTGTCTGCTGTGACAATTTCTTGTCTTTCAAAATCTTCCTGATCTTTTTTCGTTTCCGACCGGGAGTATCCCCCTCTTGTCCACTTTCATCATCCTCATTTTCAGCCTGCGCACAGAAACCAATCACAGTAAAACGTAAACCACCCAGAGTCAACAGTGCCCCTCACAGCTCTGCAAGCTTTGCATTGGTTCTCATCATCATCTGACATATTTGCCATATGCTACCTTCCCAGTAATTACACCAGTAACAAACCATGCTGCTTGGTGCAAGAGTCACTTGCGTGAACAACTTGCCCACGGTTGATACCAGAAAGAGGAATGGCTAGCAGTCGAACTCACAACTTTCCCACCGTCAGTATAACATGCTAACTGTTACATTACCAAGCCACACTCAATGCATCAAAACAAAAACACACTACATATGGCAAATATTCCATGCAAATCATCACACAACCGAAATGGGACCCAAATGCAACATACAGCTAATAGTTATGTTAAGAGTAACAACTTCTTAAACTGTAATCCACATAGCAGTTACATAAATGCAGCAGTACTGAAATTCTCAAAGTTTTAGAACACATTAATAGACTCGAAAAACATTACTAAGTACCTTTACTTAAGTAATTGACTAAACATAATTAGCTAAGGTTGAAAAATTATGGGAATCCAAAATATTCTTTCTAAACTTTTACCAGAACTTGCCAAGACCATGGAAATTATTCTAGGACTTTCCAGGTCTGGTCTAAAAATTACAAGTTCTAAATTAGATGACTTTCTGGAATTTCCCACTACAAACCCTGATGACATCAAACTGCGTGACATCATAATAAAGTTAGCGATTGACTAACTAACTCACTTCTTCACTGTCATTCTCCTCGGTGGACGAATCACTGCCGGCTTTTATCCTGCGCCGCTTCCGCTGCTCGCCTTTCTTCTTCTTCTTCTTCATAATGATGGAATCATCAGACGGCGAGTCATCGGACGACGAGTCATCGGATTTCTTCTTTGACGAACGCTTTCTTTTCCTTTTCCTAGCACGCATCAAATGCCACTCAAGTTCACACATAAACAACAGACTTCCAAAGCAAAAGCAATGCTGGTCATGCAAGCAATACAACAGATACTCAGTGATACCCAGCAATGTGTCAGAACAGTGTCAATATGTACATTGTACAAGGCAGAATAACCCCTTGAGAGAAATGTGCGAGGAAAACATGTCGATGTTGAAAAACTCTAAATAAATAATTAATCATTTCTTAGGCCAAAAAGCAACACACACTGATCAAAATAAAAACATGACATAACATACTGTAAAAAATGAATTTACATAATAGTATAAAAATTGCAATCTAGAATTCAGGAAACAAAACAAAGAAATGCAAAATCAAAAGTGAAATAAATATACAGCACACTCTCATGCACGTAAGTTCTGCATATTATAAATGTTTTAGCAACAAGCTTAATTTATAAACTTGTACAGTAAAAGCTTAATTTATAAACTTGTACAGTAAAAGGACATTGGACATTGCATTTTTGTGATAAATGCATAGTTTCCAATGTATGTAGTTTCCTATAAGTGGTTGAAAGCTTTTAACAGCACATTTATCGAAATAAAGGCGTAGACTAGACAGTCTGAAATACTGATCAACAGTACGGTGCAACTGGTGAAGTTTGATGCATGTCAAGCATATAGCTCATAGCCAGACTTTTCACGGGAGGGTGGGGCAAAAAAAGCACTCAATCCCACGATGGGACTGGAAATTGGCCCTTCATTATATTAACCAGTTAAGTGGTCTGGAGGAGTGCAGTGATGGACGTTTCACAGTGGGGATGCTGAAGAAGTTTTTTTTATAAAATTGTATTTGGTGATGTTTTTGCTGATTTTCAAGTGATGTTTCACGGTTCCAGCCGATGAGTGAATGAGTGAGTAGAATTTAACGTCCCACCCGACACAATATAAGTCATTTCGGGGACGGCCTTTTCAGGCAAAATTGCACATACACATAGTAACGAAACAAAATGTTTTACCTTTACAGAAAGTTTAACCTTTATGAAACAAAACACCAAAAACTACCTAAACCTAAAATTATTAAGAACTGCCGTTTATAATTGCGCATATTTAACGATAATGGCAGTTCCAATAATGTTCCCTATAATCTTCTCATAATGCTGTCTATTGAAGGACAGGGGGAGAGTGGAAGTTGTTAGTCTAACCCACTGAACCCCCTTCACTACAGGCCTGCACCCTGCAGGTACACACTAATTTATTCCCTCATTTAGTGTCTTAGTATTACATAAGCAATAGTGATTGCAATCCCGGGATCCCAAACCTATTGATTCCGATCAGTTTGCCAATCCTAGCCCTGGATTTCGGGATTACAAAAAAATTCACCAAAATGGTACTTTCTGAGTGCTAGATGGTAAAAAATTTTGTATCAATTCTAACCATTTAATAAAATATAAAGAAATCAATCGCAGGATTGCAATCACTAGCAAGCAAGGTAGAAAATAACAAATTAAAAGAAACACACTTTGAGATAACATCTGAATCAGCATCACTTTCAGACTCTTCACTATGTTCTGCAGCTTTCTTGCTGTTCTTCTTCTTTTTGCCATGACCAGTACCACTCTCATTGTCTTCATCGTCGTCGTCATCGCTGTCGGACAGTTTGGCTCGCAGCAACTTGCTGACTTTCTTCTTCTTCTTCTTCTTCTTATCTGCAGCAACTTCCTCACTTTCACCTGAATCGTTGTCCTTAGAAGCTTTAGCATTTCTCAGTTTCTTGCCTTTAGCTAAAATTTCCAAAATACACACAAAAAATGTAACAACATATGCAAATACCTACATAACACCATTGTAATGGCTCTATAGTCTATACCAGCGAAACCATAATTAGCCACTGGTCCCCTTCATTCTCCTTCTGCATATAAGTCAGTGAGTAAGTAAGAGAACTAATAGGCACAATTTAACAGCTAGCCACAATGTGCCTGGGCCACGATCTCACCACCAGAACACAAAAAATGTCTTTAGCAGCTGCTTAAACCATTCAACGTTAATGGCTAATGTGTGTTTGCCTTTGATGAACCTACGCTTATAACCTATGCAATGCATCCTATCAAAACAAGCCAAATAACTTTAGGCCTATGTATCCTGCTTGAAAACGAACCACCAAGTCTTCCTAAAACATCCTAAATACTAGTACAGCCAAAATACATAAAATCACACAATACCAATAAATGGACAATGCAAATACCAAAAAAACATCTACTTACAAAGTAAAATCATTTCACAGCTTATTTTGTTCATAGCTGATATTTGTATGTGGTCACTATGGCACAACATATTTCAATATCTCTCCAGATGTACTTATATGCATATTGCTGTTGACATGTTTATTCAGTAAGCTGTGATACCATAAAACACATAATGCACATAATGCTACAAGTATCTACTTTCTGATAACGGAAGCTTTACCTTTAACAATGTCATCATCCATTCTGTCATCAGCATCATCATCATCTTGTTCATCATCTTCCAGTTCATCCAACAGCTCCTGGCGTGCATGATTATCAGCATTCTCCACAGTCTCCAGCGGAACAACATCCAGACTCTGTCAACACAAGCTGTCTATGAGCACAGACTGACAATGACAACAATATGCACCATGAAATACACACTGCAGCAGCTGTACAGTACCATCAGTCCAATTCATTCTGTGATCACAAAACAACAATGATGCACGAGTGAGTAGTTCTATGCCCCACTCCACTCACTCGAGGCAGTCACTTGCACCAACACCAACAACAAAAATCAACAGCATAAAATCAAACAGACTAGCACAAAAACCTAATTACATAAAGATACACACATTAGTACACAAAATACACGTACAGTGCACAGTACTATCAGTTCAATTCATTTTGTGGTCACAAAGGTACAAAACAAGAAAGGAAAATTATATCAGTTTTAATTCATTTAATATCAGTACTGACAACCAATCACTTAATGTTCTGACCGGGGATGCAGACTGCAGAGGCTCAAATTTCCAGTGTTATCTCTTTAAGCAATAATGCATAAATTGGTGAATCACTGAACACAAGCCATTTTATAGGTGCTAGTATAAATAACAAACACAAGTCAAAAAACAGAACACTGCATCAACTATTTGAACTTAATGGTGTCTACTTTATAATGCTTTCGAAGTGACATGAATTTAATCGAAAAGTTCAGCGATTAAATTCTTTAACCATGAAATTCTTTTAAATGTTTAACTGTGTATTTAATCATTAACTTCCACAGCTTCAAAAGACATTAATGCAAATCTTGGCACATAGAATCATCTACCTCATCAGCGTCGGCTGCTGGCTCCGCTGCCTCCTCATCACAATCATTGTCTTCACCACCAGAACTAAGTTCATCAACAAGTCCTCTCCGACTTCCTGTCAATGATGACAACCCATTAAATTCAGCATCTGACATACAGTATGCCAATGAACAGCTGACAGCACAAAACGCCAGCTTATATAGGAACGTGATGATATTTTTAGCATATGACAACACTGCTGACATATGCTCAGGTCACGCATTCCAACAGGTCAGAGGGGCGATCGCATACATTGCAGACAAGACGGTAAGTCAGGTCAAAGATTCCAGATCAGAACACCATACTCGATTACCTGTAGACTAAGATGACAGACTGTGTGATACAGGCATATAATCAAGGGGCGGAGACATGGCCAGCCTATTGTGTGGACATATGGAGACATATGCCTGATTAAACTGGTCTACTGTGACAGGCCAAAAAACAGTATGCATTAAAAAGACATATGTAAGGTCAACGGGTCTAATGTGTGGACATATGGAGCCATACCTCAGACATATAGCAGGCCAAGTACTGAATCAGCTTCAGCACCTACCATCTACTTTAAAGGCCTTTGACGTTGATGCGCTACATAAATTTATGTCTTACTTACTTACTTATCATTGCTACACTGCCAAAAATCAATGCTGCATAACCAAGGACCAATGGACCATTTGTACTAATGTATAGCACATCACTGACACAACGATTTGACAAATCCCAAATTAGTTAAGCATAACTAAGCTGACGGCAGTGCAGACTATTATGACACTGTAAGCACTTGCAAAATGAAACAAGAAATTTGAGCTAATGCTCATGAAACGCGCGAAAGAATATAGCATTTCCTGTTCGCAAACTGTCAGTTTATCTCCAGCCATTTCATCGCAGTTCATTCTTGGAGTGTGTGCTGCAGCCGAAGATCACAAAAAAAATCAATAATAAAACCCTTATTTTTGAAAGTTCAGGGTCTTTCAAAGTCATCGATGCTGATATGACTAAAAAGCTCATCACTAGTGCTTGTTGTGATAGGCATCATGCCCATGCCTACCTGCAACCATTTTCACGAAAGACTGGCCAACAATGGTAAAATAACGACTTTTATGCGGGTACCGCTCTTTGATGCCCTCATGCACAGCTTTCCTTGAACCTAGAAAATTGAGACTTGGACCATCAAAAGTCTATGTTAAATGCTGAAAATTTTATACGCAGCTTTTACATGTACATCTCAATTGATTTTGGCACAATTCGCTCTTGAAATCTGTGTTGCAGCCTGAAATCGCCAAAAAATCCATAAAACCCCCTATTTTGGCGTTCAAGGTCATTGAATTTGGTGCCAATCGACAGCCAGTGTACAACTTCCTATTAGCGATTAATAGTAACCTAGGCCCTAGGTTATCTCGCACCGTTACTGAGATACAGTGACTTATTGGCTGAAAATCACAAATTTTTCCCACCCCCTCTCATTTAAGACCCTCGTTCAATGTGACCCCCTTCGAATTTATGGAAAAACTTTAAGGTTCCTAAAACCAGAGTCTTCCAGGCAGCCGAAGGTAAAGATTTGGTGATCCTAGCTTGCACCGTTTTTGACTGATCCACCCGTGTGACAGATGGATGGACGGACAGACAGAGAGAATTGTGATGATTAAGATGCGATAAAGCAGTAGCTGCTTTCGTGCATAAAAAAATTGAGCATTAAACAAATGGTAACAAACAAAATACACAATTTCACCAACCTTTCTTAGCAGCTTCTGTTTTACTCTTGACCGTTTCCGCAGTACAGCTCTCACTGTTATCATCTACTTCTTCACATGATGCTTTCCCATTGACTGCCTTTATTTTCAATTTTGGTAGCTTACCAAGATTCTTCAGTTCTTTATCCAGACTGTCATCAGCAGCAGAACTGTCTGAACTGGTGCCTTTAGCTGCTTTCTTCTTGCTTCCTCTGCTTTGTTTGTCCTTTGCATTGCTCTCAGCACCAATTTCATCATCACCACTCTCTACTTTATCTGCTGAAGCAGTACGGCTGTCCATCTCGTCTGGTTCTTCCTTGCTGGAGCTATCTCGGATCTTTTTGGCACTCTTCGGTTTCTTTTTACCCTTGGTTACATCAGATTCGGCATCTTCTAAATCAACACAATCATCACTGGCATGTGTACCGTTGCCATCCGACTCTTCAGCAGAAGCTTCTCGTTTCTTTTTAAATCGACCACGCTTTCTTTTCTCACTACTAATGGCATCTTTGGAGTCATCCGACTCTTCAGCAGAAACTTGTTGATTCTTTTTAGGTCGACCACGCTTTCTCTTTGAACTACTACTGGAATCCTTGGGGTCCTCCATATCTTCTGCTCTACCACTTTTATTTTGGCTTTTCTTTGACTTCTTGCTGGATTTCCTAGCACTATCACTGTCATCTTCATCATCATCATCATCATCGCCATCTCTGTGTTTACTACCACGATGTTTCTTCAATCTGTTTTTCTTCATCCGTTCTCGAATCTCCTTCAATTGCTTTACAGCTGCAAGCATCAACATATGCATTTAACATTTAAAGACAATCCTTTTATATACCGGTACTTATAGAGTAAATTATACTGCAAATAAAAATTTCAATTCTTTCAAATTACACACAGTCCTATACTGTGTTTCAAATATGTTTGCCTTTTACTTGTCCGTGCTGTTAAGTTTACTTATCATAAAACAATTTTTTTTAATAATATTTGCCTCAATTGTACACGGAAGAACAATTACAATACAACATGCATAGCGGTATTATCTTCTTGCACGAATGTTTAATGTACATCTACAACATGACTAAAGGAAAATGTCAAAATCAAACAAAAGTAAAAAAGCTGAAAATCTAGTCAAAGTGCAGAGCTCTACAACAATTCTAACAGTTACAGTGAAGTTCAAAATGCCTTCTGCTGGCTTTTGCACAAGCCCTCAGTTGTTTGTGCCACTGTTCAATAACTGTTTCATCAATGACTGACTGCAGTATCACAGATCAGCTGTCAATCAGGTGTCTGCTGTTAGGGCTACATTCAACTAGTACCCGACCGCAACGATAACATTTCACATTGCAAAGTCTTCTGGCAACATGTCTGACAAATATTACCAAAATTGGTTTAGAATAGAATAGGTCATAGCACCAACAAGAAAAGTGTTACATTTTTTTAAACACAGCGTATGGTGCTATAAGATCATATCGCATCTGCAACATCAACAATAAAAAAATCAAACCTACAATTTTCAATTGATGATGTCCTAACTATTTTGCCTAATGCCAATAGTTTACAATGGCAATAGTACATTATGTATCTGTAAAAAAACCATCTCATCAGTAATTCTAAAAATTCATGCTGCAAACTGACACAAACACATCTGGCACATCCGCCTATAACGGTGGAACTTTTACAACGTACGTAATACATCTAACAACTTCGCACAAGGCCCTGAGTACCAGTCAGCATGCGATCTCTGTCACCTCATATTCAGTGTGACTACCTACACCAGTGTTTTTCAACCTTTTTGCTGCAGCGGAACCCTATGTAAGTGTAAACACTCACGGAACCCCATGCAATGATCTGCAAGTTTAGCAACGTAGGCGAAGTGGAAGTTTCAGAGTGTCTGGGGAACTATGTTTCCAGTGGAGTCAAAAGACAGAAAACCTCTGTGGGTCTGGGGGCAAAACCTTCTAAAGCTAACGGTAGAACAGCGAGCAAAACATTGTTAAATTTGACCATAAGAGATAATATTATTTAGCAATTTTATTTCACCAGTTGACAGCAGCACGTTATTGTATTCAAGCAAAAATACCCTGAGAGGCGGTCACCAACGGCCGTTTGCCCACTTCCACTAACCAAAAAAATTATCATCAAATCTTACACGTTTCACACGACGCCCTCAGGTAGCTCAGGGGGTCTAAAACCTCAGCTAGCTATGCAGCTGCGTGAGACTTTTTATATCTTTCAAACAGAACATTTCAGGAATTGAAATTCATTCAATACATAAACAAATGATTTGATAACACTAACATTAATATGTTAGTGATCATTGTTCTATGCAAATATGTTAAGACTGTTAACAAGAAAAATATTCAACACCATATGCAAACGTAGATGACTAAAACCGCTAATTTCGAACTAAGCATTTGGTGCTTGTACTTTTGTGGCAGTCTGACATAATTTCGCAAGCTAGGTTATTTTTTTGTCGTTTTCACTGACCAGCCGCAGAACCCTTGGGAGATGCTCGTGGAACTCTTGGGTTCCGCGGAACCCCGGTTGAAAATCACTGGCCTACACTCTTTTCGATATCAGTTTTTGTTGGTGCTGCTGACAATGTAGTTGAGTTGTTAATATAAATTTTATATTAATTGCACTATTATTACAACTATGTACTATTCATCAGTATATTTCATCAGCTAGCTCAAACATCTATTTTTATCCAGTATCGTATAAGTACATCACATACCAGCGCGCATTTTCTGCTTCTTCACGCTGAACCGTCTTTCATGCCCTTGCTCAAGCTTGACTTGCCGAATCTCCTTTTTGGGATCGTATTCGTCATCATCATCATCATCCTCAGTCGACGATTCTTCCGCATCATCTGATGACGAGGTACTGCTCGATTCGCTGCTGCTATCATCATCGCTGTCTGATGACTCGTCCTTCGACGTCAACATCTGCTTGTGCAGATCACGCTGGGCCTCGATGTCAGCCCGTGAAGCTCTGCTCGAAGTCTTTATAGGGTTAGCTGTTCGACTAGAACTAATGTCATCTGTTTTCACCAACTCAGAGTCGGCATCTGCAACATTGTCTACTTCAGTCACACACCCGGACACGAACGGCTCATAAAGACGTTCAATGGAAATGATTGGTAAACTGGTGCCATCAGTGCATTTTTTTACACCAGCATCCAGTTTTGCCTGCTTTATTGCCAATAACGCATCGACAGACTTGGTGTACTGTGTCTTAAGCTTTGCCGAAAGTGTTTCAGACTTTTGCTCAAGTCCACTGACGTCATCTGACTCTGAATCTTTTGCTAGTTGCTCCTCGGCTTCAGCAACCAGCTGATGTAGAGGTTCCGTGGCTGCCTTCAGACACTTTACTAAATCCTTGACACTGGTGCCACAAAACAAACTTGAGCTAACAATGTCCGACGCAGTAGAACAAGAATCAGAAGAATCTGCTTTAAGAGGTTGGCCACGTTTCGGTTTGACCAATGCTGCTTTGGCTTTGCCCTCATCTTTGGCAGCATTGACATATTCTATCACCGAAGTACAGTACGAAACGAGCGGCTTCAATGATGTTGAGTCGCAGACGTAACAGCGCCACGATTCACCTAAAACAGCAGTTTTCCACTCTGAGTTAATGAACCAGTTACAACTATTTCAAAATCATATAAATCATCATATGTAATATGTATGCTGCTTTTTCTCAAATCATACACACTAGCAGGGTTACTGATATACACAGAATTAACATATAAGGTACTAGACAGCTGCTGCCTCCATCCCCAACCATAACAGTGGCTACTGTCCCGATCTCCACTGCTTTTAAAATATTATCGTCATCCCCATCCCCATCCTCATTGATATCAATAGCATCAACAGTGTCAATTTGACGTAAAACAAAATAAAATCCAGCGAAAGTATACAATTCGCGAACCAACCGAAAAACAACGAATAAAGCGAAACAAACCCGATGTGGCAGCAAATTCATTGCGACCAAGATTGGACTTAATGCACGACTTGCAGAATGCATTGTGGCAGAAGTCGCAACCAACGAGCTTGCCACCTTGACCACACCATCGACACTGTTCATCCATGCCATCATCTCCCATCGTTATCTCACCACTTGTGTAGTACTCATAACATTTCTGATCAAACACAACAAACCCAACGACTGATAAAATCTCTCAACAATGTTCACAGCATACAAGTGCCCTACATTTATGGCTAGATTACTGAATAGCCAATAAAAATCACCTACACCAACTACGCTGCATACCTTTCTTGGTCTATCATTGTAAAATCACAAAATGTTGTGAATGGATGTTATAATTCATCAAATAACTGCAACAAAGCTTAAATGATCCAAAATTTTTAATTGAGTGTACCCTATCTTAAGTTACCTGTCAAAATTTGCACACTAGAGACCATCAAAGATGACAAATTTGAAATTAGCCAAACAGCAAAAAAAAAATTAAAAAATTAACAAATGTTCTATCCCTCAAGTTACCTTTTGAAAATTTACACACTAAAGACTGTTGAAGGTAATATTATACCGTACATCAAAACACAGCATCACACCTAGAAATTGTAGCAAACTGTTTCAGTGATGACTGCTGACTAGGTCTGGTGATCTGTATATGGCAACAATACAAACATCTCACCTTGCAGAGTAGCACCCTCAATAGAGGATGACTCCAAGCACTGTCAGGCTTGTGGATATTAATCTGGTGAAAGCAGGCAGTGCAGCTGACACGAGTGTCAATATCACCTGAAACATAATGACACAAAATCCACTAGAGTGAAGTACTAATTGCATTTACTAATTTGCATTCACAAAGCCATTAACATAATTAGCCTAGAGCAGAAAACAAAACTGTCTCCACTGTGCTGACGTGACAAACTAGTCACTCATCCCAATCCCCAAATCAGTAAATTTTAGTTTATATACTACAACAACAACAACTACTACTATTACTAAAACCACCACCCACCACCAATACCACCCCCACTACTTCTACAGGGTGCGGCAGAAAAAAGTGGACCCCTAAATTTTTTCGCCGTTTTCTCAGCAACCGTTTGGGATTTTAATATGAAATTTTACAGGTTTATTTATTGAAACCTTCTACATCTAACTGCCAAGTAAAATTTGATTCTGTTAAAAAACGACGAAGTTATAGACTTTTTAACATGACCGCTTACCGATTTTTCAGCATTCAAAAATGTT